>Ga0206934_1202_pt1 | contig 15536 bp, 9 predicted proteins | sample Alteio_BWOrgHeat_16_FD_152932 | JGI IMG/M metagenome (GOLD analysis project Ga0206934, IMG submission 152932) | Enriched cells from forest soil in Barre Woods Harvard Forest LTER site, Petersham, Massachusetts, United States -... | ecosystem: Environmental > Terrestrial > Soil > Temperate forest > O...
ACGTTGCTTCATGAGTGGGTGGAAAATCGAGTTCTCGGGCGCGATCCGTTCGATGTCGAGGCGGTGATCGGCGGCCTGATTCGCGATCAATACCAAGGCGGCTCGACGATCATGACGGCCATCAGCGGCGTGGAAATCGCCCTGTGGGATTTGGTTGGCAAGGCATGCGGGCAGCCTATCTACAAGCTCTTGGGAGGACGATGTCACGACGTGATTCCGGCTTATGCCAACGGCTGGTACGGCGGCGCGACGACACCGTCAGAATTCGCCGAGAAGGCGTGCACGGCGGTGTCACGCAGCTACAGTGCGCTAAAGTTTGATCCGTTTGGAACCGCGTGGAAAGACCTTACATCGGAGGAGAGCGAGGCCGCGATCGCCCGCGTAGCCGCCGTGCGCCAGGCCGTCGGACCGAAAGTTGGGTTGATGATCGAATTCCACGGGAGATTGTCGGCTACAAGCGCGGTGCGCATGATTCGCGAGCTGGAGCGTTTTGATCCCATGTGGTGTGAGGAGCCGGTGACGCCGGAAGCGGTCGAGTTGCTGGCCGATGTGAAACGGCAAGTCCACGCCCCCATCGCCGCGGGAGAACGGCTCTATACGCTGACGGATTTTCATCGGCTGATCTCGCTTCAAGCCGCCGATGTCATTCAGATGGATGTGGCCCATTGCGGCGGCATTCTGGCGGCCAAGAAGATCGCCGCCGTGGCCGCGGTCCAAGACCTGCGCATTGCCCCGCATTGCTCGGTCGGGCCGGTAGCCTTGGCCGCTTGCATTCACGTCGATGTCAGCACGCCCAACTTCATGATCCAGGAAGCCTTCGGAGAGTTCGATGTGCCGTGGCGAAATAGCCTGGTCAAAGGCTGGAATCCCATCCGAAATGGTAAGCTCGTTCTATCGGAAGAGCCGGGCTTGGGATTGGATATCGACGAAGAGGCGATCAGGCAGCATCCCTATGTGCCGAACGCGTTTCCGAGTTTGTGGGACAGCAACTGGACGAAGAATTTCACCCAAGATAGAGGAAGCTAGCCAGACGCGCTAGCAAGGGCCGCCCTTGCTAGCGCGTCTGGCTAAGTAGTCATGCAAGTCTTCCGCATTGCGGTAACGGGCGATTTTCTCAACGAGCACGGCGCGAGCGCCTATGGCGATCTGAGTTTGTCTTTGTGGGATGAAAAACCGTACATCCAATACCACTTCTTGAAGGACCTGGCGCCGCAGCCCGGCGATGCGAGTTATTGGTCACGGATTTACTCACTGGAAGTCACGCCCCAACATATTGAGGGCATTGACGGGCTGGTGGTCCTACGACCCTGGGTGAAGCAAAGCACATTTGCCCAAGGCGCCAAGGATCTGGTCGTGATCGGTCGATCGGGGACCGGTTACGACAAGATCGACCTGACAGCATGCACGGAAAACGACGTGGCCTTGTTCAACGCGCCCGAGGCGTTGCGGCATTCGACGGCTTCCTCCGCCCTTCTGTTCATGTTGGCGCTGGCCAAGAGGCTGCCGGAGCAAGAGCGCTTCACGCGCGCCGGCCGTTGGGATTTACAAGCCGGCGTCATGGGCAGCGAAATCCAAGGACGGACGTTGGGCATTGTGGGCCTAGGTCATAGCGGCCGGGAATTGGTTCGACTGGTGATGCCGTTTGCCATGCGCGTCCTAGCTTTCTCGCCTCATGCCGACCCGGCTCAAACCCGTGAGATGGGCGTGGAATTGGTGACTTTCGACCAAGTGCTTCGCGAATCCGATTTTCTCAGCCTTCACTGCCGGCTCACCCCGCAGACTCGCCGCATGATCGGAGCGGCCCAGCTCGCTCTCATGAAACGGACCGCTTATTTTATCAACGTGGCCCGAGGAGAACTGGTCGATCAGGCCGCGTTGGCATCGGTCCTTCGCGAGCGGCACATCGCTGGAGCGGGATTAGATGTGTTTGAAGTCGAGCCGCTGCCGCTGGACGATCCGCTGTTATCTTTGGAGAACGTCATCCTCACGCCGCATTGGCTGCCGGCCACAAAAGATGTTTGGCAAGCGACGGGCCGAGCGATGGCCGAGGGCATGCTCCGGGCCGCCCGCGGCGAAGTGCCGGACAACGTCGTCAATTCGGAGGTGTTAAGTCGGCCAGGCTTTCGAGCGAAGCTGGCCCGGTTTGAGGAGAATGGAACGATGCTTTAGGCCAGCGTGTCCGGACCAATGATGAATTGGGGCGGTCTTGTTTCTCTAAGGATGTTAGAATGTTATGGATGGAAGGTGTTCCTTTTTGAGAATCTCTTATGAGCCTTGAAGTCCTGCGAAAGAACAACAGCTGGATTCAAAAAACACCCGACGTTAGCGGAGGAGACGCTTGCGTTCGAAACACTCGTATCACGGTATGGGGATTGGTGGAGTGGAAGAAATTGGGGCTCAGCGATTTGGAAATTATGAATCGCATTCCAGGATTATCCTCTGCCGATCTGGAAGCGGCCTGGGAGTATTACGTTAAATACCGTGAGGAAATTGAGCAGACCATTCGAGAAAACGTGGAGGCCTGACATTTCATGGCCTCTTTTTACGCCGATGAGGATTTTGATTATCCCGTCGTCGTGGAATTACGGGGACTCGCCCACGACGTACTGACAGTTCGGGAGGCGGGTCAAGCGAGGCAAAAAGACCCCGCCGTCTTGGCATTTGCCGGCAACCAGCCGAGCGGTCTTGACTTATAACCGCCGACATTTCATTCGCCTGCATCGCCAAACGCCATTTCACGGCGGTACCGTACCCGAGATCCGGATTTCGTTGCCCTTGCGAGTCGCATTCATCGTGAAGTCATAAGTCGCCCCGATTTAGCCAATCTGTTAATACGGGTTTATCGCCCATCCGTTCCATGATCGAATCTTCTCATTTCTTTTCTTTGTCGCTCGCGAAGTGGGATTCGGATATAATAAATGTCTGGTTTTTCCCCGCCGTTAAGCGAAAATGACAGCCTGCCTGCCTTTGCCTTTTTCAGAATTCTCTGGAGAATCCTTTTCCATGTACCGATCAGAGTTTTCCTCTTGCGTGAAATCGCCGCAGGCGTGCTCCGCTAACGCGTTGCTGCTAAACATCGGTCTTTGCGTGGTTTTCCTTTTGTCCCTGTCCCATGCGGACGCTCAGACCCCTGCGCCCAAGAGCTTCATCAACGATGTCGCGCCGCTACTGAAGGAGAATTGCTTCGCTTGCCACGATTCCAAGAAACGCAAAGGCAAGCTCGACATGACAACGTATGAAAGCTTGCGAAAAGGCGGGGACAAGGACGATCCCATCACGCCCGGTAAACCGGAAGAAAGCCTGATGTACCAGTTTGTTTCCTCGACGGGAAGCTCGCGCATGCCGCCCAAGGACAGCGGCGATGGTTTGCCGAAGGAAAAAATCGCCGTCATCGGCCAATGGATTAAAGAAGGGGCCAAGCTCGATGCCGGACTGGATCCGAAGGGTGACTTGCTGCGCGAGCTGCGGATTCGCTGGCAGCCACCGACCCCTCCGGCGCGTTATCAATATCCGGTCACGATCACGGCTCTGACTTTCACTCCTGATAACAAGAAGATAATCGTGGGGGGATTTCATGAGCTGACAATTTGGGATTTCACTCAGTCGCAGGTAAAGCTTGAAAAAAGAATTTACACCCGCGCCGAACGCGCTTATGCGATGGTTTTCCTTTCCGACGGCATGCTGGCCGTGGCCGGAGGCCGGCCGGGACAGGAAGGGGATGTCCGCGTTTATAACTTAAACGCGGGCAATGCCAAGATCGAGAACGGCGTTGCCATGGTGGACGGCGTGCATGATGCCGCCGTCATGCTCAAAGAACTGACCGAGGTCGACGATTCCGTTTTGTGTCTGGCGGTGAGCGCCGACGGGAAGAAACTCGCGGCCGGCGCCTGCGATCGGCTGGTCCGGGTTTGGGACCTAAGCCCCGGCTACGTCAATGCCAAACTCGAGCAGACCATCGAAAATCATGCCGATTGGGTCTTCAGCGTTGCCTTCGCGCCCGACGGCAAGCACCTGCTCACCGCCAGCCGCGACAAGACCGCCAAGGTCTGGGACCTGGCCACCAAGGAATCCGTGATGACGTTTCCCGAACATCAGAACACAGTGTATGGCGTGGCGGTCAAGTCGGACGGCAAGCTCGGCTACTCGGTGGGCGAGGACAATCAGCTTCGCACCTGGAACGCTCAAGGAGACGGGAAGCAAGTTCGCGTTTCAGGCGGGCACACCAAGCCGGTCTTCAAGGTCGCTCGTCATCCGACACAGCCGCTCTTGGTTACATGCAGCGCGGATCAGACAGTGCGAATTTGGAACCTGGATAGCGGCGCGGCCGTGCGAACCCTGAGCGGCCACACGGATTGGGTCTATACCATCGCCTTAAGTCCGGACGGCAATTTGATTGCTTCCGGCAGTTGGAACGGAGAAGTGAAGGTTTGGAAAGTCGCCGACGGCGCTTTGGTGAAGGCGTTCAATGCTTCGCCGGGGTTGACTCAGGTGGCGGCGTCGGCTCCTCCGAATCCAGCCGGCAAGAAGTGATCACTCCGGTCGCTTACTTTTCACCCCCACCCCGCCCGCCAAATGCAGTTGGCGGAGGGGGTATTTTCTTCGGGAAAAACGCGGGATTTTTGATGTTTGGCGTTGTGCTTTGGCGGAGAGGGTCCTGGCCAGGAAGCGTGCATTCAAAGATGCGCAGTCTACTTGTCATCGTCATTGGCCGCAGCTGCAGGCGCTGCCACGTCGTCATCTTCTCCCGTGGGCTTGGGTGGTGGCGGAGGCTGTCGGCGCTTATCCAGGTCCCATAGCTGGATGCCGATATCCGCGCCCGGGACGGTTTTTTTGATCCGTTCCAGGTTACCGCCATCATCAATTTTGTCTGGGCCGACGGAGTAAATCACCACCCCACCCTTGTTTCGGCGATATCGCAGAGGCTTGCCATCATAAGGATCGACATAGACTTGCGGTAGCTTGCCGGGGACAAGCTCAGCCAGGGAATTGGGCCAACGGCCATGCTCGCGGCGGAAGCGCTCGACGGCCAAAGCGACAATGGCCGCGCGCAGTTGCGCCTGACTGCGGCAGTACGCTTGTGCGACCCTGATGCCTGCCGGCATCAGTATGCGAATCAAAAGCGGCCTTTGCGAGATTGACTTATCAATGCGCGTGAGCTCCGCATCCTGTTGTTCCACGGGCAACTTGGCCGCTTCGACATTTTCCGTCATGATATCAAGGAAGATCGCGCGCTGACCTGCGACCGGACCCGAGACCAGAAGGAACTCCTCGCCTCCTCCCATGAGTCCTCCAACGGCTTTAGTGCGGATTTTACCGTTTTGAATATTTTCCAGTAAACGGTCGAATACGGCCCGCTCCCCGCGCATGCCGTAAAGCAGAAGCGGCACTTTTTCTTCGTCTTCCAAAAGACTTTGAAGGGTTCGCATGGGATTTTCGCTCGGCTGGCCCTGGGCCAGCGATCGCTCCAATTCGCCAGCGGCCACCCCTCGAATCGCGATCCGGACCAGCACCGATATGAGCGTTGGCTCATCACCGATGGAGCGACCGGCATTGAGAATTCCCCGGACCGAGTCTAGCGCGCCGTCGGCGTCCTTTTCTTCCGAGCGAAGCATAGCGTCGTACCAAAGCACGTTCGCCACGGTTCGTGCATCTTGCGTATAGGGCAGCAACGTACCAATTCCGTCGTCCGTCCAACGGATAGGATGGCGACCCCGCGGCATGTCGGGCAAACGCCGAGCCACGATCAAAGTCGATTCGAACCTTTCGAACATATTCGTGAGATTTTGAACTTGGCGTTCGTTGAGTTGATTTTCGGGCGTGAGGTCCTGAAAGAGCTCGTAGAATTTTTGATCGCCTCCCCAATCCCAATCCCTCGGCAGCGCCTCTTTCACCATGCGAATCAGCAGGCTGGAGTTATCCTCGTCGGGAATCACTTCCCGACTCGCCTCGATGTCTTGAAGTCGCCAGCCGGGGTCCGAGCGGTCCAGGTTGGCAATCGCTTCTCCGAGCGATCGCTCGGCCGACCAATGCTGATAGCCATACCAAAACACCAGAAGACAAAACGGCAAAAGCAGGAGCGTGGCTGAGACAAGTCGCTTAGGCCAGCCGGGGCCGGAGATTTCCTCGTAGACTTCCTGTTCCTCAATTTCCTTTGATTTGGAAGTTGTGACAAGCGTTCGCGGAGCGCTCCGCTCCGCGTCGCGGTCAAACGGAACAGGCGATGGCAGAGAGCAGGGAGGATTCGGCAGTCCGGATGTTCTCCCGGTCACCACCCGAAAGCGGATGACGGCCAAGCACACGAGCAGAATTGAAAAAAGCCACCAAAAGATGAACTGGGCCATCAACACGAGGGGCAGATAATTCAGCTCCAGCTTGCCCGACCACCAATCTGCATAGTTGGCCGGCGAAAAGGCCAAGAAGCCCAGCGTGCTCGGCGGCAAGGTAACCAGGGGCCAATAGACGAACAGCCATTTCGGCATCCACGATTCAGGAATATCAAAGGCGGCGAGCAGCAAGATGCCCGAGACCAGCACCAGGGTGCACAGCGTTCCGAAGACCGACTTGAGCGTCGCTCGATTGGCGACGGAAAACCACATGCCCAGACCGGCCACAAACCCGGCATAAGCTAACCAGGCCACGACAAAATACGGCATGGCCAAAGGATGAAGGGCGCCCGTGAAATAGCCCAAGGTCCAGACCATCGCGAGTGCCAGCCAGGGCCGGCGTTGGCTGAAGATGCATCCCAGCCATTTCTCCCAGAGAATCGTGCGGTTGTGCATGGGGGTGGCCAGAAGTCCGTCGAGCGTCTGGCGATCGCGTTCGCCGCTGACACAGCCGGCGGCGCGCACGGCCACGCCCACCAGCATGGCGCTGCCGATGAGCGCGCTCGCCCCGCGCACCCAATAATTAAGCAATCCGATGAGTTGATCGTCGGGACCTAAAGGCCGAATGCGCCCGAAAAAGCAAAGTAAGTGAACGGCAGGAAAAAAGACACCGGCCAGCAGAATTCCCGAAGACAATTTGCCCCAGAGGCGTCGCCGGCCTAGGGCGTCGACAAACATTTCCTTCCATAAGATCGGGCGGACGGTGACAGGCGGCCTTGCCCGCCAGTGCCGCCATCGCCCCCAGCGCGAAAGCCTGACCCGCCGGCTTTTTTCAAGAGGCAGCTCGCGCGGTTCCAGACTTTTGCTTCGAAACCGGACCACTGTCAGCACGCAACAGCCGATCGCAACCAGCCCATGAAACCAGGCATATCTCTTTAGCATCGGGGGCAGAACGACGTCGAGATGCCCTCCTTTTTGAATCTCATGAACCAACTGGAAAACGGCCGCGGGCAAGTTTCCGATGCTACCCCATTCGACCACGTCCTCCAGCTCCACCGGACTGGTCCAGTTGTCGGTGGAGGGGAAGGTGGCCAAGTGCAATGTAGGCAGGAGCAGCAGCCAACTCGCGCCGGAGATGAACAAATAGATGACGGCGGCCAAATAGGTTCGCAAGACGGCGTCGCGTGGCCGGCGGGCGAACAACGAGTTCATCGTTCCTAGCCCGGCCAAGCTGATCATGGTCAAACCGCTGGCCGTGAAACCCGCCAAGACCAGATTCGGATCGACGCCGCCCATGAATTGCAGCAGTGCAAGAATCGGCAGACCGACCAAGAGCAACATGCCCAGATTCGCCAGCCGGGAGACGAAAGTGCTTAGAACAATCTCATGGCTGCGGAGGTCGGTGGCCAGGAGCGCGTCGAGTGTCTGACGTTCTTTCTCGACGGTTATGGCCCCGGCCGTATAGGCCGGTGTGAGCCAGAAGACGGTCAAGAATTGAACGCCCATGAAGACGAAGAAAAACGAAGCGGTGAAATCCGCCACGTCCCGCGCTCGCAAGGACACGCCTTGGATCAACAGCCAGGTACTTTCGCGCCGATCGAGGAACCAATACGAGTAGGCGAAAAACAGAATCACGAGCAGGAGCAAGGCATAGACGATTCGGAAGATAATGTGTCGGGGCCGTCGGCCGGCTCGCAGAATCTCGAAAAAAAGCATGGGGCCGAAGAGCTGCACCCAGCTCCGCCGCAATAAGTAACCCGCCACTAACAGCAGCACGGCCCAAAGAAGGACCTGCGCCAAAGGAGACAACGCCGCGGCGAACCACCACAAGGCCAGGGCGCACGTCAGCACCAGCAGGACCGAGCCGCGCTCGCGCCATGCTTGCCGACTATTGGACCACGGCACCCGCCGCGCTAGCCAACTTCGCATGGATTGGACGAATAAAAGCATGGAAGTGAAAACTGATTAAGTCGCTTTAGTAACCCTTTGCAACTCCGGGCGCTGAGCAACCCGGCTCGCCCGGATTGATTATAGCCACGGCAGAGAAGGCTTGGCAGCAGAAACAAGACCGAAACAATAAGGAATAACGGAAAGCAGGAAAAATGGATTCTTGACTTTCCTGCTTTCCTGCCTTCCTTATTTCTTTTGGAAAATAAGCTTACAAAATCAGCATGGCGTCGCCGTAGCTGAAAAAACGATACCGCTCCTCGATGGCGATTTCATAGGCGCGCTTCATAAGCTCGGCGCCGGCAAAGGCGCTCACCAAGAGCAGCAGCGTCGTTCGGGGCAAATGGAAATTGGTAATGAGGGTGTCGACCGCGCGGAACTGATAGGGCGGCAAGATATACAGGTCCGTTTCACCCTGCCAGGGGTGAATGGTCACCACCGACTGAGAGTCGGTGCCACGGCGGATATCGGCGCTACGGGCAGCAACGGTCTCCAGGAGGCGGGCGGACGTCGTGCCGACAGCCACGACCTTGCCACTCCGAGCTTTACAGCGCGTGATGGCATCCGCGGTTTCTTTCGATATCTGGCCCCATTCTCGATGCATCACGTGCTTGGTGACCTCATCACCTTGAATCGGCTGAAACGTGCCCAGACCGACGTGCAACGTGAGGAACGTCCGGTCGATGTGGCGTTCTTGGAGTCGCTCAAAAATGCGCGGGGTGAAGTGAAAGCCGGCGGTCGGCGCGGCCACCGCTCCGGCCTGACGAGCATAAACCGTCTGATATCGTTCCCGGTCGGCTGCACCCCCCTGCCCTTTGCGAATATACGGCGGCAATGGCACGCGGCCGTACTGCTCCAGCAACTCGAACGCCGAACACGTCAGCTCCTCTTCGCTATTTGCCCCTCGGGAGGGCGAGGCTCCTCGGGAGGGCGAGGCTCTTGCCGAGCCTAGCGAGCTGGGTTGGGCCAGCTGATCGGCTCGGCGGGAGCCTCGCCCTCCCATTGATTCCGGCCGCACCAACCAATGTCCTTCCGCCGTCTTCTGCAGCAGCGTAAGATGCAACGTTCCTGGTTCGACGTGAATCTCTTCGCCGGGAGTGAGTTTACCGCGGCTCTTGGAAAGTATTTCCCACGTTCGGTCGGGCAGCTCGCGGAGAAACAATCCTTCCCAACGTCCCCCCGTGCGCGCCCGCCGTCCAACCAGACGCGCCGGCACCACCCGCGTGTCGTTGAGCACGAGCAGATCGCCCGGATTCAGCAGCTCCGGCAAATCTTCAAAAATCCGATGCTCGACGGATTGCGTGGACCGCCGAACAACGAACAGACGCGATTTGTCGCGCTCTGGATACGGCTCCTGGGCGATGAGTTCGGGAGGAAGGTAATAATCGAAGAAGTCGACGCGCATGATACTTAGTTTACCGCTGCTGACTTGGTGAGTCCTTACTATGGGATTGCTTTCATTGGGAAGCTGAAGAATTGGCGCATGCGTTGCTAGGCGGTTGGTATAATCTTCGTATGCAGTAGAATTCCGTCTGGAGTTGTAACCATGGCAACAGCCGTCATAGAGCGCGTTCCTGAGTTGGCCGCCGGTGACAAATTAACCCGGGAGGAATTCCTGGCCCGCTGGGAAGCCAATCCCGAAATCACGAAAGCCGAGCTGATCGGAGGAATCGTCTTTATGCCTTCACCGGTGTCCGTCGAGCATGGCGAAATGGAAGGAGCCCTGGGAACCTGGTTAGGTACCTACATAGCTGCCACTCCGGGCACCGCCAGCGGCCACAACACGACTTCGTTTCTGCTCGAGGATACGCCGCAGCCCGACCTCTACTTACGGTTGTTGCCGGAATACGGCGGCAAGTCATGGGTCGAGGACAGATATCTCCAGGGGGTTCCGGAGTTCTTGGCCGAAGTCTGCCGTTCCAGCGCTTCTTACGACTTGCATGTGAAATTGGATTTGTATCAGGCCGCCGGCGTTCCTGAATATTTGGCAGTGCTGCTCTTCGAGCGTGAAATCCGCTGGTATGTGTTGATCAATGGCCGATACGAATTGCTCCAAGCAGATGTGGACGGTTTGTGGCGATCCCGGATTTTCCCTGGCTTGTGGTTGGACGGTCAGGCCCTATTGGCAGGCAATCTGCAACAAGTCTTGAGCCGGCTGCAACAAGGCCTCAATTCGCCGGAACACAAGCAATTCGTTGCCTTGTTGGCGAATCGAAAGATGGTTTAGAAGCCAAATCTATGGATTGATCTGGAGTTCTTTATTCACGTCAAGTTCTTTGAAGCTTTTTGGGAGATCTTTGGAAATGGATTCTAACGTAATCGGCGGCGTTGGATTGATCTCGATTTTGCGGAAATCGTATATGCCGCTGTTTCCGTTCACATCAAGCATCCGATATTGCCGAACTAAATGAGTCTTCTGATCGAGTACAACCTCCATCTGTCGACAAATTGATTCTTTTTCTTTTGTTCTGGGTATCAGTTGAATGTAGGCCCAATGCTTGTCTTCTTTCCGAAGATGAATTTCATAATGCTGCTGGATCTGGCCGATGGGAAACTCAAAATAAAACAACTCGCGCTCCGCCTGGAAACTTCGAGCTAGAAACTCTCCTAGCCACGATCCGTTATCAACGTATTCTTCCGGGAAGCCGGTCGGAATTTCAAATGAAAACTTGACTTCATTTGTAAAGTTGTAAAGGTCGAGAATTTTATTGTTTAACAAGTAGATTATGGTTGTCTTTCCGCGGTCATCTTTCATATCAATGCGGGCCAGCTTGGACCTATTAATAAATCCTTCTATTTGAAAAACCTCTTTGTCTTTCAAGACTCTGTCTTCGCGTGTCCAATCAATTAAGTAATGGGCGGCGCGGATATTCTGATTTGGGTTCTCCCAGTCCTTAAGCAAGGTTTCCAGCCGGGCTTCCGTGCGATGATGGATGAACTCGGTTGCCGCTCCGGGCAACTGAACAGGCGACAAGACCGAAAGAAGAATCATTGCAGTCATAAAGTGCCTTTCACGCCGATTGTTTCAGGGGCGTTTCTTCTTTGCCCTGGTCGCGGATGTGGCTAAGGAGTTTGTCCCAGGCTTCGGGGTTGTCGGGGACGTGATCGGTGGCTTGGGCGAGGTCATCGAGCAGCGCGTCGGCGCTCGGATACCGGATCTCCGCATCTTCGGACTTGAGGCGGTCGAGGATTTTTCGCAGCGGCTTTGGGAATGGCTTCGAACGAACGCCTTTTTTCTTGGCTGATGGAGAAGCCCAGGAGGCGGCGATGCGACAAAGATCAGTCACATCCGAGGAGAAACTCGAAATCCGAAATCCGAAATCCGAAGACTCTTGAGCCACAAAGTGCACAGACTGCACAGAGGATTCATTCTCGGTGTTCTCTGTGTTCTCTGTGGCTTTCTCTTCGCGTTTCGGATTTCGGATTTCGGATTTCGGATTTCCCACTAGCCAGTCTGGTTCTCCGAAGCCGGCGATTTTCACGACGCCGTCGGCGGTGAGCAGGATGCGGTTGGCCTGGAGATGGCCGTGGGCCAGGCCGGCGGCATGGGCGGCGTGAATTCCCTGGGCCGTCTGCCGGAGCAATCGGAACCAAACGCTTGGCACCGAGGCGAGCGATGGCCAATCGCTGCTGGGCAGTCCGGTGAGCCATTCTTGGAGAACCGCGGGCCGGCCTTGAATGTCGAGCACTTCCCAAATGCCGGCGAGATTGGCGTGCGCGACCTTGCCGGCCGCCGTGAAGCCGGCGCGAAATTCCTCCACCCACCCCGCCTCATCCGCAGCCGATTCCGTCATGTGACGAAGCAAAGCGATGCAGGGCGATGTCTTACTCGTCGCTAACGCTCCCGGCTCTGACTCGCCGGCGCGTCGGGGATCGAAAACACGATAGACCGTTTCCTGAGCCGTCACACGCAAGCGATCCAGGACTCGAACCGGTCCCAAGACCAGCGTGTCAAAATTGCCCGCTTCGATCATCGCCATTTGATAAAGCGTGACCGATCCGCTGGCCAAGAGCATCTGGCGGAGCGACCGCCGTTGCTTCCGCGCTTCGACCAAGAGTTGCGAAAGCGTTTCGCCTTCAACCAGCTCATGGGATTGCAATAGCTCGCCGAGTTTCTGATCGCCTTCGTCGATCTCCTCGTTCATGGGGAGAATATGGCGGGAGACGTCATCATCCCCATTGCCTGCTTGATCTTCAATTCTCGATTCTTCGCTTCCGCTTACTCCGTGCGCGGCTCCTTTGGCGTCGGCCAGTTCGCGCAGCTTTTGGCGGTACCATTCGCGCATGTCGGCGAGGTGACGTTCCATTTCGTCGCGGCGCTCGGCGACGGCCCGCTCTTGTTCCTGAATCTCCTCGGCTTGCTTGGCCAGCCGGGCGGAGGTGGCGTCGATTTGCATAGCCGCCTGGTGGACCTCGGCCTGACGCCGCTCCAGACGCGATTCGCCCTGCACCAACGACCGCTTCATCTCCGCCAACTGGCCTTGATACTCGATGAGTTGTTGACGGAAGGAGGCCACTGCCAGCCGCTGTTCTTCTCGGGCCTTGTGCAGGAATTTCTCTTGTTGGCGCTGCTGCTCGGCCTCCAGACGAACCTGGGCGCGAAGCGTCTCCAAATCTTCTTGCGCCTGATCGGCGTACGTGTGTAGCTCGGCCAGGTGTTCACGCAATTGCTTGCGAGCCTCGGTGAGTTTCTGGACGCCTTCGCGGGCTTGCAGCTCCAACTCGGGAAGCTGGGCTTGAAGGCTGATGACTTCATCTCGTGCGGCCGTCAGTTCTTCTTGTTGACGGTGAGAAAGAGTAACTGCTTCCTCTTGCTCGGCGGACCAGCGGGATTGCGCCTCGGCCAGCGCTTGCTTGGCAGATTCGAGATTGTGGGCGTTGGTCTTGAGCCGTTCGATGTCCTCCGCCAAAGCTTGTTCGCGCCCGGCCAGATCGTTTTGCAGCTGATTGAGCACGGCGGTTCGGCCGTCTAGTTCTTGTTGCAGGGAGACAAGACGCTGCTCGGTCTCCTCGTGGGCGTGCTCTAATTCATTTCGGCGAGCATTCAGCTCGGCGGCTTTTTGCGTGCATAGCTGCGTTTCTTCGGCCAGCTCGCGCTGGCGCCCGGCCAATTCTTCGGCGCGGAGGCGGAGTTGCTCCTGCAGCGACTCGCGAGCTTGCTCGGCCTGGATCAAGGCCGTCTCGCGTTCGCGGAGCGCCTGGCGGTCGTCGGCCAGCTTCTGCTCCATTTGAAGAATCTGGGCTGCTCGGGCCTCGCAGGCATCGGCCTCTTCTGCTTGCTTCGAGGCCTGGGCGTTCAACTCCTGGGACCACTGGTCGAGATGAATTTTTTCCTCGGTGAGTTTTTCTTCCAGCTCGCGCAGCCGATCGACGGCCGCCTCCATGCCCGCGGCCCGCTCCTGAATCTGACGGCGCTCCTGATCGTGATGACGCTGTTCATCTTCCCACTTCGCCCGGAGCCGTTGCACTTCTTGGACGCGGCGTTGCATGTCGGCTTCGGTTTCTTGATGGCGATTGCGCTGTTCGAGAATCGCCTGCTCCTCGCGGCGGAGATCATCCTTCTGCTTTTCGAGCCGGGTGCGGAGGCTGGCGAGCGTGGCCTGCTGAGTCTCGACGTAAGCCGCCCGCTGGGCGGTTTCCGCGGCGGTCGCATCGACGGCCGTCTTTTGCTGGGCGAACTGAGCCATTTCCTCTTGCAGCCGCTTTTCAACCTTCTTCAGCTCCAGGGCCTGGCTCTCCATCTCTCGATTGGTTTGCTGAAGCTCTTCGAAACGCCTATCGACCTCGGAGGCTCGATCCTGGATTTCCTTCTGTCGCTGCTCCAACGAAGCGGCGAGGCGATCGAGCCGAACCAGATCGGCTTGATAGTTCGCCTGGTTCTGGTCGAGAGCCTGGCGATCTTCCAACAGTTGGCGTTCGCGCGCCTGGCATTCACTGAGGCGATCGGCGACCTGTTTTTGCAGTTCCTCTTGGCGAGCGGTGAAGGCGGAGCGTTGTTCGTCCAATTGTCGAGTTTTTCGGTCAATTTCCGAAGCTCGTCGGTCCAGCTCGGCTTGTCGCGCGGCACGGTCTTGGATCTGAGTGGAGGCCTGGAGAATTTCGTTTTCGAGTTGGCGCTTGCGTTCTTGGATGTTGGCGGCGGCTTTGTTGACAGCCTCTTGAAGACCGGCCAAGCGGTCGCGCCGCTCGCGATAGCGGTCATCGAGTTGCTGGCGATAGGCGTCCAACTCTTTTTCTTGAGCCGTCAATTGCTCGGCCTTCGCTTGCAATTCGGCCTGCTGCTTTGCGAGCCGTTCTTGTTCCGGCTGAATGACTTGGCGATCCTTTTCGAGCGTGGTTCGGGCGGCGGCCAGCTCACGTTCTTGATCCTTGAGATGTCGGCATTCCTGCTCGATTTCTTCGCGCCGACGATACCAGATGACTCGGTCGGTTTCCAGCTCGGCAGTTTGCTCATCGAGGAGGCGCTGGCGGTCATCCAATTGCCGGGCCCGCTCTTCCAACTCTTGAGGCGTGTAGCGGAATACGGGAAACGGCGCCGGAGGGAAGAGAGCGTCGCCATGTTTCTCGCGAAACTTTTGCAGCTCGGGCGACACCTCCACCTTCACCGACAACTCAACCGCCCCAATCCGAAGGCGATCGCCGTCGGCCAAGAACCCTTGGCTTACCGATTTATCGTTCACTTGCAGAGGCGCGGTCGGGACGAGCTTGCGAATGCCCACGCCGCCGGTGGTCCGCGTGATCAAGCAGAGGACAGGGGGCAGGTCGGCCGAGGGCAGACGCACATCGCAGCCGGGCGCCGTGCCGATCAGAAATCCCCCGTCGAACATTTCAAAGGAAGCGGGCGGCGCCGTGCCGTGCCGAAGCTCCAAGCGAACTTCCGGCAAAGGCAATGCCTCGGAAGTTGGTGGATGTAGCGAGGCAGGGGATGAATCGGCCATACCGGGACTCTAGGCAGATTGGGTGATTCCATCCGATCGATGCACCGAATCCGAATCCAACGAAGGGATTTCGAATTTCGAGTATCCGGACGGCATTGGAGCGAATTTCCCTTTTTTTTGGAAGGCCTATCGGTTCTTGAAGCGGAAGGAATAACGTGGAAAACAAAAGAGGAGTTTCCCAACAGAAGGAAACAGCGATAACAGAGGGAGGGTTTTCTCTGTTTTCTCTGTTTCCTCCCGTTTAGTTCTTGACCCAGAGACTCGTTCTGCCTTCCCGCTCTCGCGGCGTCGTGTTATAACGCTTTTGTCTGGCGAGACAGACAGGACC
>Ga0206934_1204_pt1 | contig 15472 bp, 20 predicted proteins | sample Alteio_BWOrgHeat_16_FD_152932 | JGI IMG/M metagenome (GOLD analysis project Ga0206934, IMG submission 152932) | Enriched cells from forest soil in Barre Woods Harvard Forest LTER site, Petersham, Massachusetts, United States -... | ecosystem: Environmental > Terrestrial > Soil > Temperate forest >...
GCAAGATTCCTTTCGTCCGTTCTCACGGTAGGATCGGTCGAGCCCATCGAGGACCTGGCTGACCTATCGGAGCCAGGACCGGCTCCCGCTCGCCAAGGGAATTCCGACAACAGATCGCATCCGATCTTACTTTGGTTCGTAATGTTTCACGATCTTCGGAGTGGATGCCAGGATGTTGCCGTCGCCGTCGGCCACCAGGAAATAACTGTGGCCGATCTTGGCATTCGTCGCGTCGATCCCAAGGAGCACATTCACCCGGTAGTGATCCTCCCATAAATTGCGAACTTGCACCCGGTGCAAGTCCTGAGGCCGGCCCAGGGAAAGGAGGACCTGTTTGGCGATTAAGGCCTTGCGCTCCACGCGCGATTGTTTCTCCTGGTCCTTCGATTGCTTATCTGCATTTTGCGTTGGCATCATGGCATTACCTGACAAGACGGTGGATTCTAAAACGCCGCAAGGCACGACGGGGGCGCCGACATCTCCGTGCTAACGAGGACGAATCGTCCTACTCCGCACGCTTGATGTCGCCAAGTCCGGAAGTAATTTCTGGGTAGGTTCGCGGCATCACGAATGAAGAGCAACAAAACTATTATACAGGAACTATGCCCAATAACCAATCTTGTTGTTGTTGAATGCAGGTAATCCTTATTTCCGGCCCGATCACGGAAAAGAACCGGCCGTAGATAAGCTGATGGGGTAAGCAGGACCAAGTCCATCACCGCCGCACGAGGTGGCCGAGCCTCGTCAGCCGACTTCAATATAATAGCCTTGAAAGTCATCCACGAACCGGGAGGAGGGGCATCATGCTCCGCGTATGCCGTCATTGCAGTCGACCCTTTACCGCTCAAGATTTTGTCAAGGAGGAGTCTAAGAACATGGAGGCGGACCGGAAGAGGTTAGGCTTGGAAGGAATCCGGTTCGTCTATTACACATGCCCGGCTTGCAAACACGACGACATTTTCCTCGACATTCACCATCTGGACGGGGAAACTCCCGAGCAATTCCAAGCGCGCCGGGATGCTTTGGAAAAAGCCATCCGTGTGACCCACGCCGAAAAAGTCGCAGTCACCCTCACGGAAAGATGATGCGAGTGAGTGGTGAGTCGTGAGTAGGACATTGGTGTCCGGTCGGCGGAATGAGTGATGATGATTACGGGTTACGACAGTTTCTTGCGGTGCAACAAGCGGGCGCAGGCGGCGGCGCCGATGAAGCCGGCGTCGCTTCCGAGAAGTGCGTAGCGGATTTGCGTCTTCGCGGCCGGCACGGGGAATGCCAACTGCTGTACATGATGACGAATCCGCTCCAGGAACGGCTCGCCCGCGGCGATCATCCCACCGCTGAAGACCACCATATCCGGATCGATGGTGTGCATCATGTTCATGGCGCCGACCGCGAGATAAAAGGCGGTGTCTTCGACAATCTTTCGCGCGATGGCGTCTCCTTGGGCAGCGGCGTCGAAAACGGGTTTGGCCGATATCTCGCCTTCGCCTTTGAGCATCGTGTGCAACGTCGACTTGCCGGCGTCCGCAGCCAGGGCTTCTCGCGCTCGTTTGACAATGGCCGTAGCGCTCGCATAAGCCTCCAGGCATCCCCAGCGCCCGCAGCCGCACTGGCGTGGATTGGTCATTTCAATTTTCATGTGGCCGACTTCGGCGCCATGGCTATGCTCGCCTTCGATGACCAGATCGCCAATCACAATGCCGCAGCCGATGCCCGTGCCCAGGGTGAAGAGGACCATGCTGTGCACGTCCTTACCGGCGCCGACCCAGAATTCTCCGAACGCCGCCGCATTGGCGTCGTTTTGAAAGGCCGTGGGCAAGTGAAAGGCATCTTCGACGAATTGGCGAACCGGAACATTTTGCCAGGGCTTCAAATTGGGAGGATCGAGGATCAAGCCGCCCGGGATGTCCATGGTGCCGGGTGTGGCCACGCCGATGGCCGCGATACGGGCCATCTCGCAGCGGGCCTCTTTCACGGCCTGTTGAATGGTTTTGGCCATTTGCCGCAGGCCATGATCCTGGCCTTTGGCCGCCTCGGTGGGCAAGGTGACCGCGCTCAAGGATTTGCCGTTGTCATCGACGACTCCGCCCTTCATGGTGGTGCCGCCGACGTCGAGACCCACGAAATAGACGGGTTGACTCATTTTTCATTAGCCACAGAGAACACGAGAGTGCATAGAGGATTCTAGAGAAGGATCGATCAGAGTTCTATGTGCCCTCTGTAGCTTTGGACTTAGAATTCGCATTTCGGACTTCAACTGAACATCAGCAGAACACTGTAGGAAGGGGTCCGAACGAATTGGCAGCCCAGCTCCCAAACGCTTTCAAAACGGCGTTGACTCTTGACCTGAATTTGCACCCAGGGAACACCGGCGGGGGCCGTCGATGGACGAACACTCAGGACCGTGCCCACCGGGGTTTCCTCCTTGACGCTCAGGCACAGACCGCCCAAAGAGCAGTCGGAAACCCAGGCGCTGACAGGGGGCATCTTGGCGTCCGCGTCGGTGACCTGCACGCGCACTTGTCGACGGGTTCGCGGCGCTTCCCGGCGGTCGGCGGGATTGGACTCATCGGGTGTAGAGGCTGATGAAGGCGGCTGCATATGTTTCCCAATATAGAATGAGTTTTCGCCCTGACAACTAACAAGTATGGACGCCGGAACGCCGGAATGTCAAGGCTTGAGCGTCCCTTTCGTTGAGCCGGTTTGATCGAATTTGACTTCCCGAATCGGCTGAACTAGCCTTTCTCTAGAGCGCTCAGGATCATTGGAAGTAAGGGGATTCTCCGGCCTTTAGGCAATTCTTTCTTCTAAACGCCATTGCAGCAAAAGAGGATAAACGGGTATAGGATTGCCTACGAAATATTCCTTCCCAGCAGGACGGATTCATGGGGACATTTCTCTTCGACAAGATCTTTGGCAAATCTCGGCCATTAATCACGAACTTCAGGAAACCGAGTTTGGAGTTTCTTGAAGATCGTTTGACGCCCAGCATCTCGATTCAGTTTGACTACTCTCACGACACTGGGTTTTTCACCAATCATCCGGATCGGCAGAGCCTTTTGGCCACGGCGGCCAGCGTGTTAACATCACGGATCATCGACAGCCTGGCCCCCATCGTTCCGATTCCGAGTCTTGGCGATACCTGGACGGCGGTTTTCACGGATCCAAGCACCGGCGGCACCACCGAGATCGACAACATGACTATCCCCGCCAACACCATCATTATCTTCGCGGGAGGTCAATCTCTGGGCGGCGCGATAGGTATTGGCGGGCCGGGAGGTTTCAATGCCAGCGGAGATCAGGCTTGGCTCGACACGGTTCAGGGTCGCGGCAAGGTTGGAGCGCTGGGGCCGGATGCCCAACAGACAGCGTTTGCTCCCTGGGGCGGATCGGTCGAGTTCGACATCAGTCTTTCTGATTGGTATTTCGGCGCCGACCCGGCTGGAATTCTGCCGACGCAAATCGACTTCTTGACCGTGGCGGAACACGAGATTGCTCACGTGTTGGGATTCGGCACGGCCAATTCATGGACCAACCATGTATCGGGAAGCTTCTTTGTAGGTCTGAACGCGGAGGTGGAGTTTGGCGGCTCGGTGCCCACGGACGCCGCCGGCTCGGCCGCTCAGCACTGGGCTGATGGAACCACGGACAAGGGTAAGCATTGCACCATGGACCCGGTTGTGAACAGCGGAGAACGTGATGGGTTCACAGCATTGGACTTTGCGGGTCTGCAGGATTTGGGGTGGTCGTTCTTGCCGCCTCCGCAACCGATGGGACCCGGGCCATACGCTTCGATCGTAGGCGTCACGTCGGGGGGTGGCTGGTGGGCGGGCATGAGCATCGGCAGTACCTTCGTTACTCAGTTTATGGCCAACTGGAATCCCGCGGCCAATTGGCAAACCGTTCTCAGCGGAGACTTCAACAATGACGGCCTCATGGATGTCGCCGGCCGAACTGCCTCCGGAGACTGGTGGGTAGGACTTAATAACAAAGGCTCGACTTTCAACTGGTCTCTCTGGGGCCATTGGAATCCCGCCGTGACTTGGACCGATGTCCAAGTGGGTGACTTCAATAATGACGGGAAAGCTGACATCATCGGCCGCTGGCTGCAAGCCGGCCAGTGGTGGGTGGCTCAATCCACCGGGTCCACTTTCGTCAACAGTTTGCGAGCAACCTGGTCGCCCGCGGTGACATGGGTCGATGTCAGTGTCGCGGATTTCAACGGGGATCATCAGGCCGACATAACCGGCCGGGTTTTGCAAAACGGTCAATGGTGGACGGGCATTTCCAACGGCGCCACATTCTCCACCAGCCTTTGGACGACCTGGTCGCCCGCGGTCACCTGGGTGGATGTGCATGTCGCCGATTTAACCGGCGATGGTAAAGCCGACCTTGTCGGAAGAGTCCTCGACGGCGGTCAATGGTGGGCGGGCATTTCCAACGGCACATCTTTCGCCAATCAGTTCTGGACATCCTGGGCGGCTTCAGTTACTTGGGTTAACGTCCAGGTTGCGGACTTTAATAAGGACGGCAAGGCGGACATCGCGGGAATGGTTGCTCAAACCGGCCAATGGTGGGTAGGCGTCTCCACCGGGTCGGCTTTTACCACTGCTCTTTGGACCGCGTGGTCGCCATCGGCGGGCTGGACCAATTTCCTGGTAGGAGATTTTACGGGAGACGGGTTCAATGACATTGCCGCCCGAAATTCAGCCGGCGAGTGGTGGGTGGCCGCTAGCACGGGGGCAAACTTCGTGAACGATCGCTGGGCCACATGGAACTCCGCCGTGGGCTGGCCGGATGTATTCTGCGGGCGCGTGACCTAGATCAACTCTTACTTTTGATGCGCCTTTTTCTCTTTCTCTTTATCGCAGCAATGCACTCCGATGGCCAGGATCAGTCTTTCCTTATCTTTCGTTTCATACCGGGTCACGATGGGAAAATACTTGCCGCAACAGGAGTCGTAGACGATTTTGCCCATGGTGGGCGGCTTCACGGTCAACTGGACGCGGTCGTTTTTGCCTGGTCCGCGTTGAATCGAAACTTCCACAACTTCACCTTCAACCAAGGGAAACTTGACCTTGTCGCCAACAGCTAGCTCCTGATGTGCGCAATGCTTGAGCCGAAACCCGGTCAAGCTAGGATCCTTCTTTTGCACCTCTTTGGCGAGGCACTCTAGTTTCTCATCGACATTCTTGTTCTGTGAAGTGGCGAGCACTTCGACAACACAGACTCGAATGGTAATACTCGGGTCGTCCCCGGCTCGACAAGCCGGGGCACAGGCAATGAGGGCAACCATTGCTACTAAGATTCTGGGGAAGCTGCGAGTCAGACTCATGGCCATCACCGTTTCTAGAGAGGATCAAATCACAAGCACTGGGCGCGAGGTCGTTTACCCGACTGCTAGCGCTCGCGGCCGGGTTGTTTTGATAACGGGGCCACGATCATGGGTGCGTCGGGGCCCGAACTCATTTGGACTCTAGTCCCATATTCGTCGGCGGCACTAAGCAGGGTTATGTCCCCATGTCCGACCAAGACCAGCGGGGCATTCACCGGTGGAATGCCGACAACCAACAAGCGGGTATCGTCGCCTTCCATGCTCATTAAATCAACGTCGCTGGCATCAACAATGGGTAGTGTCTCTCCCCGCCCAAGGAATGGAATCTCTGGCTCGATGCCGGTGGGAGGTTTCTCATGCGGTAAGAGAACGGCCAAGAGGAAGGCGGCGGCTGCGGCCGCCCCCATCAGAGAAGATCGAAGTCCGCGCTCAAAATAACTCAAAGTTCGAGAGCCGGAAACTGGATTAGCGTGACCTACGCTTGCCGCCGACGGCCCGATTCCAGCGATGACTCCTCCTAGTACATGGTCCCAGGTTTCGTCCGAGGGCTGTGACGGCTCGGATTGACGGCAAAGGCTCACCAGGGCTTGAAGATCCTCCAGATGCGACGCTTCTTCGGGATGCTTATTCAACCAAGCCGCGAGCTCTTCCCGGTCATTTTTTAAATGATCGAGGCCGGCATGACTCGGTTCTTGAGCCTCTTGGCCGGATTCTGGTTTTTGAAATTCAGGTTGAGGAATGGGATCCTGGTTCATGTCTCAATCCGCCGCGACAGAAAAACTCGCAATTTTTGACGAGCATAAAAAAGCCGACTCATCACCGTGCCGATGGATATACTCAAGGCCTCGGCCACTTCCCGGTAACTCAACTCGCCGTCGGCATGCAAAATAAATGTCTGCCGTTGAGCCTCGGGCAGTGTGGCCAGCGCTTCCCGAATGAGAAGCCGCATGTCGGCTCGTTCCAATCCTTGTCCTGGATCTTCCATCCGAAAAGGGGTGTCCTGGTCGGTCGGCGTCCATCCGTCCAAGGAGCGAATCTCTCGCCGGCCGCGCTGCCGTCCCAAGTCCAGGGCAGAATTGCTCACCACCCGCAACAGCCACGTCTTGAATGAGCTTCTTCCTTGAAATGCAGACAAATGCGTGAAAGCCTTCAGGAATCCGTCTTGCACGGCGTCGAGTGCATCCGCCTCTTGACCGAGAAGCCGGTACGCAACTCGGTATGCTACCCCCCGGTAGCGTCGGAACAACTCTTCGAGAGACTCCCGATCTCCAGCGGCATACTGCGCGAGTAGATGGTCATCGCCGGCAGCCGGATGCTGTCGAGACGTAGGTAGCTTCTCCGGGGCTTCGCCGCGAGGCGCCATCGGACAGAGGGATCGGCTGGACCGATCCTGACAAGGGCCTCGTGGTGCCGTGGTTGTCCCCATGGTGCAACGGCCGCTCCATGTAGTCAGACGCTTTTCCGCCTCGTCCTATTCAGCGACGGGACGGTCTACCCAGGAATTATTGGGTGCAGTTTAACAGTTTTGTAGCCAATGTCAAAAGATAGGAATTGCTTGCCGCACCCGGAGATTTGACATTTTCACACCGGCGGATCTGAGCGTTTTGTTCCCAACGCTGATCTTGCAACTCTTGGCGGTCAACGATAGTTTAAGGAGGAATTAGCATTGGCACTCTTACAGGCGAGGAAATACGCTCATGGGACGCAAGATATTGAATCGTAAAGAGATGCGAGCGGACTTTGATGCCGCCGAGCGCCGCAAGAAGGACGACGTTGAGGCCGAGGAAACCGAAGAAGAAGAGGAAGACGACGACGAAGATGAGGGCGAGGAAGGAGACGAGGAGGAGCCGGATGTCGAAGAACCGGCCGCGGACGAAGGGGAAGAGGAAGAGGGTGAAGAAGCGCCCAAGAAGAAAAAAGTCAAGGCGGTGAAGCCGCCCAAGGCGGTCAAGAAAACCCGCGCCCGGACCCCCAAAATCACCCGGATGAAAGTGATCTGGGGCGTCTTCAATAACTCAAATCAGCGGGTCGCTACCTTTGACTATCCCCGGCGAAAAGATGCCGACGATCTCGCCGCCAAACTCTCCAACGACAAGAAGAGCACCCACTTCGTCCAACCTGTCAAGGAACCGATGGAAGAAAAAGAAAAGGAAAAAGAAAAGGATAAGAAGGGCGCCAAAGATGCCAATCCGGATAAGAAGTAAAGCTAGCCACGGATGAAAAACGGATCAAACACGGACGGGCATTCCGTGTTTGATCCGTGGCTCATGGTTCTTAAGAGCACATCTAAACCACTTGCCGTTCTTTGATCAGCCGTTCAATTTCCTTGATTTTGGCGCCCACGAACAGGACATTGGGCATATCGATTTCCTGAGTCGTGTTGCTGCGGTGAATGATCAAATCACCGGAACCCAAGCCGATGATCCAGTGCCGAAATAGATCGTCTTGTCTCTTGGAAAACGTCATCCCCGTGGTGTCGTACATAGTCTCGCCGGCGCCGATAGCGAGGCAGACACGCACCTGACCGGAAGTCACAACCACGTAGGTCCGATGGTCAAAAACAAAAACGGTGACCGCCCAGATGGCAAGGAGCACTAGAGAAATGCTGAAGTATCCTCCGGCGTTAATTCGAATGTCGAGAAGGCTCACGATCCTTACAATATCGTCCCATATTCCCCATAAGGAAAAAATCAGCACCAAGATGAAAACACCTAAGATGATTAGAACTGACCACAAGCCCCGCAGAGGCACATTGCTGACGATAATGATCAAGATGAGAACCGTGGCATAAATGACTCCAAGCTTGGGGCTTTGGGCCATGTGCAGCGTGGGGGGCATAGGATTCCCATCACTGTCGCGGGGAAGTTTCTTGCCCTCCGGCAATATGAAGACGTCCCGGAGGCCATAGCCTTGGATTTCTCGAGCCTGAGCCTCCGTTTTGGCAGGAACAGTGACCATCCGCTGCCCATCGGCCAGGGTGAGAAATCCCATAAGAAGGCCCACGGCCCAGACCGGCCACCAATAAAAAAGCGAAGAATGACTGTAAATCCGAACTTCTTCATCGCCCGGAGGGTTTACTTTGATCACGGATGTTTCAGGTGCCGTGGACATGATGTGCCTTGGGTCAGGTGCCTTGGGTAAACTCTACTAGCGCAAATTCAAGTGGGGGTCCGGGTTCATTACTTTATTCGCCTGCTGCCGGCGATTCTTTTCGGAAGCAAGGTTTCGGAGACAGGCTAGTGGCCAGAGATGACCTTGTCAAGCCGGGAGAAGAATATTGCAAAATGCAAATTGCAGATTTGCAATTTGCATTCTGCAATTTGCGATTCATCGAAAAAACCATTACATCTCGACCTGGATCTCTCCTTCCCAAACGCGGACTGGATAGCTGCCGATCTTGATGCGCGGATTATCCGCCCAGGCCCCGTCGGCCAGCCGAAATCGCCATCCGTGCCAAGGGCAAGTGACAATCCCGTTCTCGAGATAACCTCGGCTCAGGGAATCTCCCATGTGCGGGCAAGTGTCATCAATAGCGAAATACCGGCCTCCGTCGCAGAAGACGGCGATCAGTTTATCCGCGATCCGGACCATGCGCCCCTCCCCCTCCGCCAGCTCGCCGACTCGGCACACGGAATGGAATTCTCCCATCGAGACTCTCCTTCGCAACCTTCATACTGGACGGAATCAGTGTCCTGTCCCATCATATTCTAGGGGACTTTCGTATGGTCGAAGTGGAGATGAAATTCCCGATTCGCGACTGGGCGGACCTCGTCCGGAAATTGGCGGCTTGGGGCGGCCAAGAACGGGAAACTGTACACGAGCAAGATCATTATTTCAACGCGCCGGATCGCGATTTCGCCCGGACCGACGAGGCCCTGCGACTTCGACGAGCGGGATCGAGCAACTACCTCACCTACAAGGGACCGAAAAAGGATCCAGAGACCAAGACGCGCCTGGAAGCGGAAGTGCCGTTCGCGCCAGGTCATGAGCCGGCCCAAGCGCTAACTCAATTGCTTGAGCATCTCGGATACCGTCCTGTGGCCGTGGTGGAAAAAGAGCGGCAGGTTTTACAGGTGGACAAAGGGGGCTTCTCTCTCAGTGTCTGCTTGGACGACGTGAAGAAGGTGGGCCGATTTGTCGAGTTGGAAATTCTCGCCCCGGACGACCAGGTCGATTCCGCCCGCCGGGTCATGCTGGCGGCCGCGAACGAGCTGGGATTGGACAGGTCGGAACGCCGTTCTTATCTCCAGTTGCTCCTTGCCAATCAACAAACATCATGATCGTCGTCTCTGACATCGAATCCGTCCTGCCATCACTTCGAGAAGCGCGCTCTCAGGGTCTCACGATTGGTCTTGTTCCGACCATGGGGGCCCTGCACCCTGGGCACGTGAGCTTGATGCGAGCGTCTCGCGAGGAAACCGGTTTTGTCGTGGTTTCCATCTTCGTGAATCCGACCCAATTCGGGCCGGCGGAGGACTTTGATTGCTATCCCCGCCCCTTGAACGCTGACATAAAGACGTGCGAAGCAAACGGCGTGGACCTGGTTTTTCATCCCGATGCGAAGGCTATGTATCCACCGGGATTTCAGACGTTTGTGGAAGTGAAGAGTCTGCAGGACGTTTTATGCGGCGCCTCCCGCCCGGGACATTTTCGCGGCGTTGCCACGGTCGTGCTGAAGCTTTTCAACATTATTCAGCCCGATGTCGCCTATTTTGGTCAGAAAGACGCCCAGCAAGTTCGCATCATCCGCCGGATGGTGGACGATCTGAATGTCCCCGTCCGCGTGCGAGTATGTCCGACGGTCCGCGAGCCCGACGGATTGGCGATCAGTTCGCGGAATCAGTACCTCGATGAGGCGCAGCGAACTCATGCTCGAGCGCTTTTTCAAGGACTGGAGGAGGTCCGTGAACGGGTTCTGAAAGGGGAACGCGACGCTCAAGCGTTGCGAGAAGTCCTGGCTTCCCGTATTGCGGCAACGCCCGGCGCGCAATTAGACTACGCCGCCGTGGTCGATGCCGATACGCTGAAGCCCGTTCGCAAACTGAAAGGGGAAGTGCTGGTTGCGTTGGCCGTGAAGTTTGGCACTACGCGGTTAATTGATAACTTGTCCCTAACGGTGTAGCCTATGTTCAGTTTGTGGAAATCTGCAGTGTGCTGCTCCCTTCAAGATCCTTCACCGGACGCCGCGTCTCTAAGGGATCCGTTTGATAGCGCCAAGAGCGGATAGGGTCGATGTCAAAAATATCGAAGACCAACCAGGCCAATTGATTCTCATGGGCAAAGGGAATCCAGGCCACCCCCTGATTGGGTTCCAGGCAGGCAACTCCGATTCCTTCTAGTTCTTCCCGAACTTCTTCATATCGTCCGGACGCCGAGCTGGCTTCGCGGCGAGCTTTTTCTTCTCTCAGAATCCTCTGCCGATCCGGGCGGCCAGGCTGAGCCGCCAGCCGGCTAGCGATAAGTTCTTTCTGCACGGCCTCTAACCACGTCTCTCGAAGGGAACGTACAATCGAAGACAGATAAGCCGCTGCCGCTTGGGCTTGCGGATAGGTCCACAAAGTCATAGATCGCGTTTTTTTCTTGAAACCGTTGCCGTTCATTGCAAGCTCCTTTGGAGTGCGAACTCTCGCTTCTCCAAGTGATTAGAGAGAACAGGCGCTAGCAAAGGTTCAGGCAGCACTGGCCGTTTTTCCGGAAGCGATTGTTCTGATTCTTATTCGGTTCATCGGCTTACCTTATTGAATTGATGCCTTTGCCCCACTACTGAACCTTGGCCTCTCGGACCGCCATTCAGGCAGCCTCCGGCCTGCCATTTGCAGCAGCCGAATTTATGTGCAAATGCCATTCCAGATGGCGGATCTAAATTCTCGACAAGCTCCGAAGAGCAAACTGCCTAGAATGTGCTAGGTTAATCGAGGTTATGTCGGCCGCAGCGCCGCCCGACCTTTCGGCACAACAGTTGCACTTCTGCTCACTGGCGACAAAAGTGTGCGATTGTTATGCACTTTCATCTTATAGCAGCACCACCATGTTTCGTTCTTGGAAACTTGGGAGTCTATTCGGCATTGGCATTTATGTTCATGCCACCTTCCTGCTGTTGCCCGCGTTTGTATTTCTGGCAAACGTAGGCACCGGACAGATTGGCATGGCTCTCTATGCCGTGATGATGATTCCGGCGGTTTTCAGCTGCGTAGTCCTCCACGAGCTGGGGCACTCTCTCACTGCACGCCGATACGGAATTGAAACTCGGGATATCACGTTATACCCAATTGGCGGAGTCGCCCGACTGGAACGACTTCCCCAACGGCCGTTGGAGGAGTTTTGGATCGCGGTGGCCGGCCCAGCTGTCAACGTGGTTATTGTCACTTTGCTTGCCGGGATCGTTCTTACTGTGGCTGCAATGGATTTCTCTACCTTGACGGCTTCCTTACTGGGACTTGTTCTGTTCCACCTGCTCATCGCCAATGTGGTCCTGGTTGTTTTCAACATGCTGCCCGCTTTCCCTATGGACGGCGGACGAGTGCTGCGAGCTTTGTTGGCCACTCGCCTGGGGCAGCTTCGAGCTACAACTATCGCTGTCCAGATCGGCGTGGCAATGGCCGCGGCCTTCGGCATTGTCGGCTTACTCTACAACCCAATGTTGGTCCTGGTTGGTGTGTTTGTATTCATCGTCGGGCAGCAAGAACTGGCGGCGGTTCGATATCGGTTTGCCGTGCCCTCCCGTGAGCCGCTGGATGTGCTTCCCGTCCACCAACATGCCTACAACTGGCCCACCCGTGCCCCGCGCAGTGAGTTCTCCGGGTTCACTTGGGAATCGGGGACGGGCAGGTGGATTGAATGGCGCAATGGCCAACCGGTGCATACCATCTCGGTGAACTAAACCATGCCCTTCTGGGGAGCCGGGTTGACTGAGCGCCCGGAGTCGAATTCCGATACTTTCATCCAACCTTCTGTTGAAGCTGCCCGCATAACTCGCACATCCCTTTTCCTTTTCTCTATCGGTTGACTTTATCCAGATAACCTGCCAGGTTCATCAAAGGCGTTCTCGAATCATGGCCGATGGATCGATGGAGGGACCGTGCGCGCGGTTCGCATATGAGCATTGCGATGGAAACCGGCAAAATCGACCCTGGTCCCCTCATTCGCCTCGACCAAGTGAGCATGATTTTTGGCGACTTGCCGGTGCTGGCCGGCATTAGCTTGGATATTCAGCGAGGCGAAACGCTGGTGGTCATCGGCGAGAGCGGCTGCGGCAAAACAGTTTTGCTCAAGCTCATCATTGGACTGCTGACGCCGTCGTCCGGCAGGATTCTTTTTGATGGCCGGGTGCTGGCCGAGTTGAGCGATCGGGAACTTACGCGTGAGCGTTTGCGCTTTGGTTTTCTTTTTCAAGGCGCTGCTTTGTTCGATAGCTTGACGATCTTTGAGAATGTCGCATTTGGCTTGCGTGAAGGCGGATTCCGCCGCCGTCAGCCGGGCGCCCAACGGCGAGATGAATCAGGCATTCGCGACATTGTCCTTCAGCGGCTCCAAGAGGTCGGCCTTCCGGAAGGAGTCGAGCATAAGAAGCCGGCGGAATTGTCCGGCGGCATGAAGAAACGCGTCGGACTCGCCCGAGCCCTGGCCCTCGAGCCTGAAGTCATGCTTTACGACGAACCGACCACTGGTCTCGACCCGATCATGAGTGATGTAATCAACGAACTGATCCTGCAAACTCGCCGAAAGCACCCGGTGACAAGCATCGTGGTTACGCACGACCTCAGCACGGTGCATAAGGTCGCCGATCGGGTGGTCATGCTGTATCCTCTAGCCCGGCTTGAGCCAGGAGAAAAACAGGTGCTTTTCGATGGCCCGCCCCAGGCCCTTGCCGGCTGTCCCGATCCTCGCGTTCGCCAGTTTATTGAGGGCCGCTCTCTTGAACGAATCACCGAAAATGGAAATAGAGAATAATTCCTCGATTCCCGAGATCCCATTGGTCTTATAAGTCCCATACGTCTTATAGGTCCATTGACCCAATACTATGACCACCAAAGACATTCGCTTTCGCGTCGGCTTGTTCGTGCTGGGAGCGCTCATTTTGTTGGCATTGCTCATCACCGCCTTCAGCGGATTCCCCACGCTCTTCAAGCAATACCATCGCTATACGATTGTCTTTCCCGAAGCGCCCGGCGTCAGTTCGGGCACTCCGGTCCGGCGCTCCGGCGTTCGCATCGGCGAGGTGGCCGGCGTCAAGCTGGATGAGGAGACCGGGCAGGTGTACGTGACCATCGCGGTCGAACGCCAGCACATATTGAGGCACAGCGATCAGGCCGCCCTCGTCCACGGTATCTTGGGCGGAGACACGACCATTGATTTTCTGCCCCCCAAGCCCGACGGCCAACCACCGGACCATACTCCCATCCTTCCCGGAGAAGAGCTGCAAGGCGCCGCCCGAACCGATGTCAACCGCCTGCTCAACCAGTTTTCCGAGGTGCTGCCCCCCGCTCAGGACGTGCTGATCGAATTGCGAAAGCTGGCACCCGACCTGCGCCGCACCAACGATGAGATTCAAGTCGCCGCCCGCAATTGGGGCCGGCTCGGCGAACGCGCCGACATCCTTCTCCAAACGAATCAAGAAAAGCTGGTCAAAACGCTGGACAGCCTCAACGATACCGTTAATCGCATCAACACGGTATTCAACGACGAGAACCAACGCAACCTCTCCGTCACGATCAAGAACGTACGCGCCGGCACGGAAAACCTCGGCAACATCTCCAAAAACACCGACCAAATGCTCCAGGAAAGCCGGCAAACCCTCCGCCGCGTCAACGAATCCATCACCCGCACCGACGACATCCTTTCCAACTTGCAGCAAGCCACCAAGCCCATGGCCGACCGCTCCGCCAGCGTCATGAAAAACCTGGACGAGAGCACCGATAAGCTCAATAAGACGTTGAGCGAGGTGCGCGAGTTGCTCCGCGGCATGCAAGGCTCGGACGGCACCTTCCGACGACTGGCCAGCGACCCGGCTCTTTACAACAACTTGAACGACGCCGCGATCATGCTGGTCCGCATCATGCCGAGACTGGATCGTGCTATGCGCGACTTGGAGGTCTTCGCGGACAAACTGGCCCGACACCCGGAATCCATCGGCTTGGGCGGCGCTATTAATCCCAGCCGCGGCCTCAAGGAATCGCCCACGGCCAACTATCCCTATCAACACGGTCCGGGGAGGTAAGGGGGCAAGACCCGAGGCATGCCAACAACGCCCCAATCTGCGCTTCCAACTCTCCCAGGGCCAGTCTAAGTCGGGAACCGGCAAGTTGACGGAGTGTCGCGGTCCAACTATCATTTGCCAAGCCCGTGCTTCCTTTTGAGTTGGAGCGCCGATGGCTGAATGGCCGGAATGGTGGTCTTGGGAGCTTGAGTTCTCTCCCCATTTGCTAAAACGAATGGTCGATAGGAGTTTCAATGAAGCTGATCTCAGGTTGATGCTGGAGAATGCCACAGGTTATCATGAGAATCATGAGGAAGGCCGGTGGGGCAATCGAATCGAACCATGACGGGCGACCTTGGGAAGTAATTACTGAGCCGATTCCCGAAGAAGAAATTCTGGTAATTGTGACCGCTTATCCCGTCCACTAAAGGCGAGCGGGGCATGTGAACGCCCTGGTAAGACATGAAACATCGATTCCTAGAAATCACTTATCGAAAGGGCAAGCCGCTCGCGGCTTATCTGTACCTTGCCAGAAACTCGGGCGACAAAGCGGCTCGAACCGACCGCCAAGATAGTGGCTTACTGATCGACTACGCTTCGGACGGCCGACCCATCGGAATTGAAATCACCGCCCCCACCAAAATTACCCTGGCCGCCCTCAACCAAGCGTTATCGTACGCCCACCAGGAGCCGGCTACCCCGGACGACTTCGCGCCCCTTCTTTCCCGTCAACCGCCGGCTTCCGCGTCGAGATGATGTCGGTGCTTCTTTCCTTCTGCCATGGGGTAACGATGACTGGCACGAAGCGGCCTTCGAATCTCATTCACCCGTTCCGCCTGGGCTGGGTCGTCCGTGACTTTCGTCCACCGATCATCGGTGATCAGTGGATGTGATTCCCCAAGTCTTTGAGCAATAAGGGATTGCGACTGGCCCCCAGTGAT
>Ga0206934_1173_pt1 | contig 15322 bp, 9 predicted proteins | sample Alteio_BWOrgHeat_16_FD_152932 | JGI IMG/M metagenome (GOLD analysis project Ga0206934, IMG submission 152932) | Enriched cells from forest soil in Barre Woods Harvard Forest LTER site, Petersham, Massachusetts, United States -... | ecosystem: Environmental > Terrestrial > Soil > Temperate forest > O...
TAGAAATCGCACATGATCCGGCTACCAAAAAAGGAGACGAATATCCGCTGAAATACTTTCGGCCCGAACGCCGGATAGGCATCGGTCGCTCGATCGAGTAATTCAAGCCCTAATTTTGATAGCCCTTTATTCGTCATGGAGGAGATCGTTGTAAGGGTCGTGTTGCGATGTGGATGGCATCGCAAGTGCTATGACGGTCGCTATGGTCTAATATTGATGGAAAACAAAATTTCGTTAGAAAATTGTCCCGCCTGGAAGGTCGTTACACAGCTAAGACCAGTCTGAAGGAAACCGCTAACATTATAAAAGGCAGAAACTTCCGTTACCATGCCAATGCGTCGGCTGCTGTTAACTTGTCCAAGTGCCATTGTTGCAGGATCCACGTTGGTAGTGGAGGAAAATAGATACGCTGGTCCTGCCTCGATTTTTCCAGCAAATGAACCCACCGAAAAATTTGCCCCTGCCATGAGAGCGATCGCCTGATCGTTCTCACTGAACACCAATGACGACTCTGTGGAATGATGGGCAAGAACATCGTGCATGTCGCGGTTCCCATTCGCATTCGAGACCGATAAACCAATGGACTCCCAACCACGTTGAATTCCTATCTCTGCGTTCTCTCCCATCATGCGAATATGCGAGAATACCGCTCCTCCGGAAACCGTCGAATACCATTCCGTGCTTTCTGACGTGTTCTGGTCGGAAGATGAGGTCTGTAAATAGTTCTTGATCTCATTATTCCGTGGGATGACGGAAGCGATATTTTCCATTCGCAATGGAGTGATCGGCATAACTTGATCGGTACTTTCAGAAACGATCTTGTCGGTCAACGAACGAGGTGCGAGCGGATCGTGAGTATTGGAATGATTGAAAGAGGTTTTTGGAGAAAGGATGCTATTAACGGTCGGTACGGAAAGCTCCGAGCTGCTTGTCACGGTGGATGTATTGTTTCCACGTTCTACCAACCCCGGAGCGCGAAAACCCGAAAAATTAATAATGGTCGCCGATAGAACGCCGAGCGCAAGAAACTCTCCGAGAAGGCCGCGAATCTGGCTCCAAAGCGAAAAATTGATCGATGCACGATCGAAAACAATCGTTTTGAGTTTCTCCATCGAAACAGGAGATCGAAGATCCCGGAGTGGGCTGAAGAGATCATCCCCGGCCTGCTTTTCTGGTCGTGACAATCTCATGATTTTTGCAATTGAATAGATGCGGGTGGAAAATGAACTTGACGATTGCCGCGCGTGGTAGCTAACGATTCAGTCCAATCGAGAGAATCGTCGGAGAGCGTTTCTTTCAATTTGATACGGGCACGGCTCATCCGCGATTTCACCCCAGAAACCGTACCGCCCTGAATGTGCTGGATTTCTTTAATAGATAGTCCGCTCAGTTCGAACAATACAATAGCTTCGCGCTCACGATGTGGAAGCAGGTCAAGCGCCGCAACGAGTTGATCGAGATCGTAGGAGGATTCGGCGGTCATCTCATACGATGCCTCCGAGGCATTCTCGATCGAGACGAACAAACGTCCGCGCCAACGTCTACGGCGCTGAATACGCACAGCAATTGTGCTGAGGAACCACCGGAATGCTGCTTTATCTCGCAGCGAAGGGAAGCTCTTGTAGGCAGCGAGCACGGTGTCGCTCATAAGATCGTATGCTTCATCATAGGAATGGGTTAGCGCGCGGCATAACCGCCACATCGCATGCCGTTCCTTTTCGATAAGCTCCCAGAATGAACCGTGATCCACTTACGCCTTTACCATTATTTGGCTAAACAGTTTCCTACCTCGTTAAGTGACGGAAGGAGGGTAGAAGTTTCAGGAGAAAATCTTAGTCTATGGAATCGGTAAAAGTTTGGCAACAAGCACTTTTCCGCTGCAAAAAAGGGTGGCAAATTGAAAACGCTCTTGAGAATGAATATTAAGTATGTGTTGTCCAGCGTCCATCCATGTATATGCGATCTTTTCAGAGATGCGCCCAAGTATATCCACAAGTTCAATTTTCGTCCAGCCCGGCTCGCTCAAAGTAATGATAAGCGATTCATCTTTTACACTGCTGCCGGCAACTACCCTAATGCAGGAACCCGTATTCTGAAGCGAATGTATCTCTTGAACACCGGGTTCCCCAATAGGGTATTGGTAGAATGTTAAAGCTCCTTCACCCTTTGTGTTCACTATCCATGGGCCTGTATAAACTGTCGAGTCGTTGTCATACGTCTTAGTGGGTATGTAACTTAATGTCGTTGCAAAAGAACTAGCGTGAAGATACAAGAACGCGGTATTGTGTGAGAACTCAATGCTATCATTTAGGTTATTCGTCCCATCAAGATAGAAGGCATCTTTAATCGTTCGATTTACTCCATCGATCACCGTATCCGGTGTAGCAGCGAGTCCAGCGATGGTTCCTCTAAAACGAATAGCGATCTTGGTGTGAGATTGGTCTGTGAACCGGGCGTCGGAAATATCGGGAGGATCGACATCGATTGAATCGGCAGAATTGTAAAAATATTTACCAACCTTTCTTATTACTTCCTGGCCGATATTAACATATCCGTTCCAGTAATAATGGCATCCGGAATATCCGTCAATGGCGACCGTAGAAAGTGTCGTGCAATTTGGGAATGAATCCTGGATCTCTCTTTGTGATTCGCGTGCTAATCCATCGCCTGTTCCACAATCATTAGGGCGGGTTTGAAAAATGAAATGAAAGATGGGCCTGGTATCATATCTTGAATAATTGGATAACCAGTCATTATAAATGTTCCGGAACGATTCCAAGTAGGTTGCTCCATTATCCCACTCTCCTTGATACCAAAAAATGCCTCTTACATGGTGTGCGAGGCCGCTTTTAATGGTTCGGTATAGAAGTTTACCGTAAATGGTAGATGAATCGGTCGGATTACTATCATTCCGAAAATGCTGGGTAATGGTAGATCCACCTGCGGCTCCGTTGATAACACATGTTGGCACATTCCAGGCAGCAGCGACTCCTTCTTGCATCCAACGTGCCCACGATCCTACCAAATAGGGGCCTGAAAATAGCTGTCCCCAGCCGGTTGCAGAAGATAACCCCCATAGTGTATCTGCGGGGTCATACGGGTCGAGATTTTCCGAGGTCGTCTGCACACCTAGCGTTCGAGAAAACGCATTTTGCCAGTTATATCCATCGATCGCGGGATGCGCATTCGATTGACCGTCTATAAGAAATACATCACCACAAAGCAGATCTGCGGCTTCGGCTACAAACAATTTATTTTCGGATCGCAGTACAAAAAGTCGAATGGTATATTCTGAAAGTTCACAATGGATGGGCACAATAAAATTGAATTGATTCGATGCAAGTGTTGCGGTTGAATAGAATAGGGAATCATCTTTATATAACTCTAACACTAAGGAATCTCCGGGGAGCGGAGACATGCTGCCTATGATTGAGATCCGTGCGGAGTCATCGTTGTCTCTTGCGAAAAATTGCATATGAATAGGAAAGGTCTCAAGCGATATATTGAATGGTGTACCATAGTTAGGGAAGGATGGGTCGCTAATAGCAATGATAGTGCCTTCAGCGTGCAACGATGGACTCAAGCCAAGAACATCTTGGACGGAATCGACCGACCCGACATTTTGGGGAGTGTACTCGGCTATTAAATTCGAATCGTGAATATTCATGCTGCACATAGACGTCACTAATTCCGCACGTCCGAGTGCACGGGACCATATTCGGAAGCGAGTCAATGCCCCTGAAAACCCCATTCCAAGAATGATATTATCATTTGGACCAATTCCGGGTGATCTCGTTCTTCCAACTATTGCACCATTCCGATATAACATCCATTCGGTTGCGGTTCGAATAATGGCGACATGGACCCATTGGTGGAAAGGTACGCGAAAGGAATTTCCCGTTGCGATTTGGCTGACGCTCCCGAGACTTAAGGTAGCATAGCTTTCGCGTCCAGGCACAAGGGTGTTGGTGAGACCGAGGTCAAATCCGGACGTTGAATCGTGGCCGCAATGGAAAATGACAGCTTGTTGAGCGAAGCTATCGGAACGCATCCAACATTCCAAGGTGAATGAAGTCAACCCATTGAGTGAAATAGAGTTTTGAAGTGTCCCGCTTCCATTAAAGATGGCAGTTAAAGGCGTCGAGTAGACTGGTTTAGGTAGAATTGACAGAACGAGGAGTATAGGGATCAAAATGAAATGGGTCAAAAATTTATCCCTATCGCACGAATGCAAATGTGATAATGTTTTCTGGCTGATTGTGGAATGACTGTTCATAAAGGCATGAAACAATCTTGAGCCAAACTCATTTCAAGTTTACGATGCAAAAAGCAATCCTAATCCTGTTTATCATTACGCTTCCGAATTTACCATCGATTGCACAGGTTCCGACTGGGAGTATTCTCTGGTTACGTGCCGATCGAGGGGTTGTGCTACAGAATGGTCATGTGTCACAGTGGAAAGACCAAAGTGGGAACGGCAACGATGCCTTCATGACGGATACCGGTCAGCAACCTGATCTCCTCAGTTCATCATACAATGGATTGCCTTCCGTATTATTCAGGGGGTGGATGTACTTGAATGAGCCAAGCATTTTCCCAGTCAATAAGGATTATACCGTAGCTATTGTAGCAAAAATCAATAATGATTCGAACATTAATAATCTTGTTTCGGGCAACAGTCACGCGATATGGCTTTACAACTCTCTCTATCCTCGCGTCATTCACCCCTCGTTCGTTTTGCAGGAATATGGGACGATCCCGATGTGGGCTGATAGTCCTTCGACGGTTATAGCGCTATTCTCAAATGCAGATCAGCAGGTGCAGCTGTTTGTCAATGGGGAATTTGCAGACTCATCCTATATCGAAAACAATGGAGATAGTACACTATATATTGCCTCCTTCCTCGGTGGATATCGGTTACAAGGGGAAATACAAGAGGTGTTGATTTATAACCGGGAGCTTGATTCGAGCGAAAGAATAGAACTCGATAACTACTTACGGGCTAAATATGGAATTCCACATGCGCTTCCTCATCCCAAACCCGACAGCACCTTCTCGGCGATCCCGCTTCCTATGCAAGTGTATGCGCGTGGAGATGATGACTCTGCTACGGTAACCATTGCGGGAACTATTTATCGCACTGGCATCGACTCTATTTATATCGTACAAACGAAGAATAAGCTCCCTTTTTTGAGAGCATCACAAGTTTTAAATTATGAAAAGGGCACAGCGCCATTTGTCTTCCACCAGAGAATCCATTCTGAACTGAGTGAGTATGGTTTTGAAGTGCATAGCGAGGCGCAGGGGCGTGATTCCATAATGGCGATTCGAGATAGCATCGTCTGCGGGGATATTTTCCTTGTCGATGGTCAATCCGATGCTGAGTTCGGGTATGATAGTTCGAAATATAGCAACGAATTTTGTCGGACGTTCGGAATTAATTTCAGCGAAGATTTTCGTGATACGGAGTGGGCCGTTGCTCAAACGGATAGGTTTGGTGCAGGAGCATCGGTCGGTGCATGGGGACAACGCATTCAAAGAAACATCCTTGAAAAAGAACACCTCCCTTCTTGTTGCATCAATTGTGCCGTCAGCGCAACCAATATAGGTGAACACGAACGTGACGATACAAATAAATATAATCTTCAGTCCATTTATGGTCGAGAACTTTATCGAGCTACAGAATCCGGCTTACTCAAAGACATTAAGGCCATGTTCTGGGAGCAAGGTGAAGCCAATTATGCGCAGGGGTATTATCAACAATTTTCGCAATTATATAATAGTTGGAAGCAGGATTATCCAAATCTAACAAAAATATACGTTCTGCAAAATCGCCCAAATTTTTGTTATTGGGGGAATATCGATATGCGAGATGTTCAGCGAATGATGGGAGATTCCCTTCAGGGCGTGGAGACCATTGCCAAGGCGGGCATTCCATATTACGATGGATGTCACTTCCTCGATTCCGGATTCGATGCTGTCGGTGACAGGCTGTTTTTGCCTTTTGCTCGTGATTTTTATCATTCAACAGACATTGCCGATATTCGCAGCCCAAAAACTATGGGGTCTTATTTCTCTAAGCCCGATCATAGCCAGATCGCTATTCTTTTTTCGCCTTATGACGTTCAGCTTCATGCTACCTCTGATACAACCGTTGGCGGAATATTTGCAAAATTAACAGACTATCTTTATCCGGACGATACAGCTGTTCATGTAGAGTCAATATCGTTCGATGGTGACACGATGTTCGTTAACCTTGACAAGGCAGGTACAATGCATTCGATCGATTATCTTCCCGATCAATACTACAACGGGAGCAATTCCGTGATATACGAGGGACCATGGATCGTCAATTCCCGTGGGTTTGCTGCTCTTCTTTGGTACCACCTTCCCATTTCCGATCAGCCGCTTTCAGTGAGCGATAAGCCGAGTCAGATCCTCGATGCTGAGATCATTCCAAATCCAGCTTCGCGTGAAGTTTCGATCGATGCTTCGGAGCTTTCAGGGCCAATTGAGGCCATGCTTCTTGCAGAAACTGGTGCGATTGTTTGGAAAAAGAATTTGGCGGCAGATCATCCCGCGATACTTTCTTTCGATTTAAGTGATCGGAGTTCCGGATGTTATCTGCTGCGATTAAGTAACGGGCGAACGGGCATCGAGCGGAAATTTATTTTGGAGCGATAAACCGTATTACCTCAACCTAACGGCATTGTCTTTAAGCAAGAATAAAGGTTTGTCGAAATTTGGATGATGAATAGAATAGAATGCTGATTGTTCACCGTAGATGTTTAGCTCATCGCCAACATTTGCCGAGGTAACGATGGAATTTTGTGTCGTGTCGGAATAGAGAAGAGCAAATCGATCGACCAAAACGCGGCCTATAAGTGGTTTTGAGAGATGGAAGTATGCTGCCGCTTCATTCGGCGGGCGTTGTTTTTGCAGGAAGGTGGTATCAATTCCGTTTCCGTGGAGGTGCAGCCTTGCGCTGATAAGCTGCGGAGTTTCGGGAATATAGACTCGCGCAACGCCAGAGTCGTTAAAAATGAGTTCCTGCTTAGGATTTGTCAGATTACACGATAGACAGTCGATTGTCATTCCCGGCAACGTAGGATGCGTTAAAGGCAGAGCTGATTCAAAGACTCTCACATAGATCGAGTCGTCCACCCATTTATGAACGCCAACATGATAGACGTCGGGGTTCCCGGAGCTTCCGCACCCAACCATCATCGTTATGCATATGTATAAGAGCAGCCCGCCAAGACGTTTGCCTTTCATTCGCGCTGTTTTATTGTACCGGTTTTTGCAGTTCCACAAAAACGGTGCGCGAAAGGAATCGACCCTCCGGAAGGCGGTTATTTACGAGATTGCTCTGGCCTTCACCCTCGGTATCAAATGAGACCAATGTAGCCTGATTCCCAAGCGATTGCTTTAACGCCGATTCCACCGCCTTGGCGCGTGCTTGTGAAAGCTCGAGATTGTGCTTGCTTTCACCAGAAATATCGGTATAACCTCGAATGATTATCCGCGTACCCGGCGTAACGGACTTCGCAATTTCGTCCACCACGCGCAGCGAGCGGTCACCCATGTCGGATTTGTCGAAGTTGAATGTGATCAGATTGTAGTGTTCAATGATCTTATCCTTCGTTCGATCCTCACGCTTTTTGCGAATGGTTACCAGGTTGACCTTTGCGGTATCTGCGGTTTGAAATTCTCCACCGATCGAGTCCGTCATGTGCAATGTGGCTACGAGCGGAGAATCCGTTCGCGGCAAGTCGTCCGGGCTGGGATGCCACTGGAGCATTGGGCCAGGACCGCGAGACGACGTTAGAATGCGATCGCCCTGTTTCAAGATCAAGGTGTTCTCCACGAGCGACATTTTGGTGGATTCAGTGGAGCGAAGCCGAATCGTAGGTGGGTTCATCGTTCGGTCAATGGTGGAGATGGATAGCGGATCGAGTAAAGACGGATCGTTAGAGCCGATCTCGACTCTGCGATTTTCTTCCGCGCCATCGGTGGTTTCTGTACTCGATGGGTTTGCTGGAAGGCCTTCGGATCTTACTGCAATTCGTGAGGAATCGATATGCCACACATCAACGAGATACTCTTGCACACGCTTTGCGCGGCGAAGCGCGATCCCGCTGTCTTTCGCTTCTTTTGCCAACTGGGAATTTGTTCCCACCAGCGAGATAGTAACGGAGGAACTGTCGGAAAGGTGTTTTCCTAAGATATTCAGCTCATCGTGGTAAATTTCGATAGTGCTTTTGCCCGCAAGTGAATCAATGCGGAATGCCTTTGTATCGTCGTTCGAATGGAATAAACGATATCGCGAAGGGATGTGTGAACTATCCTCCTCGAAGAAAATATAACTAAGCGCAGGATAGGCCTCGCGCCGTTCGAATTCTTCGATGCGAATTTGCGGATCGGGTGTTTCGTGCTCGACACCTGCCGAATCTGTCACGACGCCGGAAATTGTCACCGTTGCCGTCATCTCGTTCTTCAGTGGTTCCGGTGGCGGCGGAGGAGGAGGAGCCTGAACTACTTCCATTTTCGGTTCCGGCGTTATGTTGAATTTCAATTCAGCACCAAGCGCGATCGTGATGACATGCCAGCTGTAATCAGAACGAAAGCTATTGATAGGAGCCGAGAATGTCAGTTCCGGTGCAAGCATCACTTTTTGCGAAAGAGGAATATCATACGATGCGCCAAGCGTGAAGGCTGCAAGGATGCTTGAGCCGTTTTCGATCTGGCCTCCTGAGATGGGAAGTGTTTGAGTATGATTTATTGGATAATAAGCACCTTGAGGATTAGTAATTACTTCACTCACATTGGCATCGCGCCGCAAAAGATAGGAAATACTCGGCCCTCCCATAAGGAAGAATTGAGTGCTAAGTGGATATTTTACAAACAGATCCGCGCCAAGTGAGAGGAGCGTAGCATCTAAATGATCTTCCTGAGTAACGGGAATAAGCAAGCTGTCAACAGGATCGCGACCTCGGGCTTGATCGACTCCTGGCGTTGTGATATGCGCACCAAGGCTTGCAAGATGCAGCCGAGGTGTAAGCCAAAACGAATGTGCGGGATCGCCAAGCGGCGTTTCGAACAAGAGATTTCCGTTAAGCAAAATGCTCGTCCCGCTCGTAAAAACGCCGCATAGTATATCACCCCGGTAGACAGGGAGGTTAAGGCTGTGCAGGTTTAGCCCCGCAGCAATTCCGCCGCCAACATAGATCGGGCGGGGTTGTGCGTGGAGGATAGGCTGCGCAAGCAGAAGAAAAAGCGCCAACGCGCATGCGGCTTTTTTCAGCATCAAGATGGTAACGTAAGTCTCAACTGTTTTGTCCTTTCATCACGACAAAAATCAGAACGAGTGCCAGATTAATGTCACCACCCTGGGTGCCACACATAAACAAACTTAGTAAGAAAACTAGGCTGCTGTGTAATTGAACTGGCGGAGACAGAACTGCTCTGATTATAATTAGCCTGAATTTCTACCATCAAATTACGATAGGCATCCGCAGAAAATAGTGGAAGATCGCTCAATGGGATGTCGGTAACAAAATTAGCGCCATATCCTAACTGATTATTGGCACCACCAAGCTTAAACGTAATGTCGCGATATGCCGCAGTGACCTGTGCGCCATAATTACCCAAATCCAAGGTAGCTGCTCGAATCGCGAATTGGGAACTTGTGGAGCCCGCAATGTTGGTCAGAAAATTGCCGGCAAACTGATTACCAAGGGATTGAAGCATTTTTGAATAGAGCGCCCCAGGCCCAGTATTTCCACTTGCCAGGTCAGTCTTGAAATAGCCGGTGCCCAGAAAATAAATTGCGTCCTCTTGCTTTTCAGCTGCCGTCCGATCATCGGGCTTGAGCACCCAGTCTGCTCCGGGCGTGGGCTGTAGATAGTTCTCCCATGTAATTGTAGGCTGGTTCTTGGTTCCAGTAACCCGCAGGGTGATCTTTGCCAACGCAGAGGCATCCGTAGCTCGTGGGCCAATATATTCTGCATTGATATCTAAATGAGGATTCGTGAAATTATTTGTAAAACTGATGTTCCCCTTCGGAATTGTGAAGTTCCTTATGTAGGTAAAGATCGAGTTAGGGGAGAGTTCGAACCCACCGTAAGCGTGAATATCGAGATCGTCCGCACGCTCGATCTTGAGCGATCCGCCACTTTTCAGGTCTGCTGTCAATTGGGAACCCAAAAGACCAAAGGCTACACCGAATGGCATCGTAATCTCCGCATTACCTTCCGTGTTAACGAGAAGATCCATTCGAAGTACGTCGGTAAAGGATGGGGCACGTGAAGGGGAATGCGAAGCATCGGCCATCGTCGGAACAGAATTGCTATAGGGCATCGAACCGTCATCGTTACGATAGATATTCTTCATCGAATTTGGGAAAAGCGCATCATCAAATTCGCTCATTTGAACCGATGCTACTTGAGCTGTGTATTTTTGCCTATCACTATCTGAAAAAGATTTATTAGGCAAAACGATCGGGAGTGTGTCCTGAGGGAGTGTCTCATAAATAACATCCTGACCTGAAGCTGATTGGGGGGCATTATCCGTCGGGGGCAAGGTTACATCGGCGCTCATGATATTGATCGTTCCTGCTATCTGTGGTGCGTCGAATGTATTGCGAAAATGGAAATCCTGGCCGCCGGTATTGATCGTGACCGTTCCATACGCATCCGGCAGCGATTCCTTCGCTGCATCGGAAAGGACCATGATGCGATCCGATCGAAGACGGAGATCGAAATTGGTGATATCAAAACCACTGAATGTAAAACTGCCATTTAGCGTGGCCCCACCCAAAGAATCATCGGCGGAAATGTTGTGGATCGAATCATTCTGAAACGTAAGCGCATTGTGGGCAAAGGCGATTTGTCCTCCAAAGAGATACCACATATTGGTTGATGCGAGTAATAGTTCTCCATTACGGATAGAGGCTTTCCCCGCATATTGAATATTCTCACGGGTTCCATTTACCGTGAAATTAATATCGCCGGTTCCCATTATCGTTCGGAAAGGCGGAAGGAATGGCGTGGCAATGTCGAGCGGGAATTGCTGCGCTCGAACACTTGCAGAAAGCGGAAGCTTGGCGGCACGAGCGCTATCGGCTGCAAACGATGGGCCACGCTGAAACGCGATCGCCATGGGGATGCTGTCGATCGTCGCTCGTAATTCTCCCCCTTTGAGATTTTTTACTGCGAAGACGCTTGGTGCATTTCCTTCCACATTTGCAACATGAATATCGAGGATACCTCGAAGTTTCTGATCTCGATAGGAGAAGTTAAGATAGTTCGAGTCGAAGGTGATCGTATTCTCATCTTCACCAACATACGTCAGGGAGTCGGCAAAGAGTTTGGCAGCGATCTCCGGCTGCTCCAATGTGCCCGATACTGTTACGCCGACGTCACGAATTTTTCCGGCGTATTTTGTGTAATCGAACGTCTTCGCCTTTGGGTTGAAAGGCAGTATTCTTCGGAGATCTTCGATCCCAAAGGAGGGAAGGTTTAACCATGCATGAACGGAGTCGCTATGAAGTGTTCCCCCAAAACTCATTCGTTGCGAGTTCACATTGTCCGGATCTTTTCCATTCTTAAGCGGATGGATGATATGGAATGTATCGACCGTCAAGAGTCCGTCCTTCGCAAGTTGGATGTGTGCCGTGCCTTCATTTCTCCAGGAGAACTCCCTCAAGCTTCCCGAAGTCGGAGTAAAATAAGGATTTTTATAGGTAAGAACGAAACTATCCAATTCACAATCGAGATCCCCTTTGGGGAAAAGTGCGTTTCCTTTTAGATGGATACCGATCGCATTGTTATAGTCTGATCGTGCGTCGAAATTGAGAACTTCATTTTTATAATTTAATCCTATGTGTGGGTTGTACAACAACGCTGACCCGAGCCGAATGACGGAATCAGTTTTGAAATCCAGTTCGGCATCGAGATTTTCCAGGGCAGTCTGGGAATCGTTGGAAAGATGGTTTAATGTAAGTCGGAACGTTGTCGGCATTAGATGGATGCGCGGAGTTCCAGAGCCGAACTTCGGTAAGGCAAGAGTAGTAGTGTCGCGGTGTGTGCTTGGACTTGGGCGCGCGGTGGAATCGGAGACTATGGCCGACATGGAGTCGAGCGATGGTCGATCGCGCACAATAAAGGCAACACTATCGCCATTTAAACGCATGGATAGATCGCCATTCTCGCATCCGACGATCGAGCCGGAAAGTACTCCCTGTCCCAAAACAAAGGTATTAGGAAGGAAATTTGCCAGTGCACGTAGATCCTTTATCTGTAAGCGGTAGTCAAGATCGAGAGAATCAGTGCAAGATTTTATAGGCGTTAGAATACTCGTTAGATTTTGAAAATCCCGATTGCCAATAGCGATAAGCAAAGCATTCAAATGCGCAGGAACTGCTCGGAGAAGGTCGCCGGTCTGGAAGCGCCCATCAATGGTGGCATCCGCCAGCGAGCTATGTAACGTGAGCTTTGTTTCATCGGGTCGAACCGCAGAAATTGTAATATCCGCAGTGTCTTCCAGCAAGGCATGTTCCTGACAGGTGAGATCGAATAAGCGGACGTGTGCCGTCCCAAAAATTTCGTCAAAATCTTTAGCGGTTCCCGAAAGATTTGCTTCGAGATCAAGCCGTGCAGAGTTTGCGGTTTCGCTATTCATCACTTTTGCAAGAGGAAAATTCGCGATCGAGCCATCGAAGCGGAAGGGAAACGTTGGTGATGAAAGCTCAGACATGGCACTTCGGATGTGAACTTCCGGCCCGTCCTGCATCAATCCATCAAGATGATCGATCGTTATGGTGCCATTCTTCATCGCACCTGCCAAATCTAAGGAGTTCGCTTGGTACGTGTTGAATGTAGATTGGCCATTTGTTTTGAGCGTGATCGTCGCGGCCATCGTCTTCCAATTTGTTCCACGTCCGGCGATCTGTGTTTCTGCCGTAATGGAACTTTCAAAATCGGTGCGATGCACAAGTGCCGCAAGATTAAAATTGTTTGTTTTTAGTCCAGCGCGATAGACCATCTCTTTCTTCCGAACGTCAAGCGTCAGGTTTCCGGCTGCATCCCCGGCCCCGCTTGATTTTGCATCGAACGTTGTGTGGAAATTTTGCGGGGCGCCAATAAAGGTCAGGTTTGGAATATCGATCATTCCGAATCGGCCGAGATCGGGCAAATGTAAGCCGGGTACATAATCATTTAACGTTCCATTCGAGAGATTCTTTGCATGAAGATTAAGATTCATCGTTAGCGAATCCGATTGCTGAAGATTATTCAGGTCACCCGAGATCGTGATAGTGCCCTGGTTCTTAAAGTCCAGAGAAAGCTTCTTAATATGAAGTTTTCCAAATTCTCCTGTCGCAGTAAGATCGATCCCAGGCGAGCCTGCCAGGAAGCCCAATGGTTCCGGAAGAAATTGTTTCAATTCATACGTGCTGATAACCGGCCCGCTCACATTCGCCTCGACCAAAGAATTTTTTATCGAGGTTAGCAGTCCCGTTTCGATGATCTTGGGTGGCGAGATCTTGATCGAAAATCCCAGGTTGGAGTGTCCTGTGATTATCTTCGCATTGTCAATGCGCGCCTGACTGGAATCGAGGTAACCGGAAAATCCAAACCGCTGTACAAAAAGCCCGCTGTGGGTTTCTCTGAATTGCAAATGGCCGACATGCACCGATTGAGACTTCGCTCCCTGTGCATGGAATCTGCTTTCGAGATCGATGCCTTCAACTTCGACATTGCTCCAATCGATCTCATTATTCTTTAACGATGCTAACGTTGCCTTTCGCGGTAGGGAATTATAGTCCCGCAAATAGAAGCTGCCATTCTGGATCTGGAACTGAGCAAGGTCTATGATCTGCGAAAAAGGTTTTGACGGACTTTTTGCCCCGTTTGATTTTGAAAGCAGTTCATAGTTCCAGGATGTATCTCCTTCGAATCGCACGAACCGAATCACGGGTCGTTGCAGAACAAGACTCGATATTCCGATCTCATTCGTTCGCAGCCAATGAAGTAACGAGTATCGTGCAAGAATTCGATCGGCATGTAGAAGAGGAATAGTATCGTAGGCCGTTCGAGTCTTCAGGCGAAGTGTAACGTTCGTCATCACAAACCCTTCGAATAAATTTCCCTGAATGTCGCCGATGGTCAGACGGCCATTCGTTCCATTCTCGATCAGACTCGTAACTTCATTCACCGCCAGGCGGCGGAAGACGGGCAGCTGCACAAACAGCCCTATTCCAAATCCGAGAACCAAGAAAATGAGAAGCAGCCATGCCAACACCATTCCCGTCCGGCGCCAAAATCCAGCCCGTTTTTTTACGGGGCGAGCTTCTTCTAACGCCGCTGGCGCTGGATGCTCGTTGTTATGGGTTGAACTTGGCTGAGTCGTCTCCATGTAAGAGGAATAGCAGGTTGGTGCTCTAACACAGACAACCTGCAAGAGACGGGGCTTAGTTCGTAAACGCCGCTATCTGACAAAAGATTAATCTTTTGACCCTCCCAAATGTCAAAGAACTACCTATATCGCTCCAATATCTTCTCTACAATGCCACTCGTCGAGCGCCCTTCGGCTAATGGGATCGTCTGTACCCTGCCGCTATTTGCTTCGACATCATCAGCTCCCACGATCGTATCCCTCGAATAATCGGCCCCCTTAATAAGGATGTCCGGCAGGACAAATCGTATCAATTCTAGTGGCGTCTCTTCATCGAAAATCACGACTGCATCCGTACTCCGAAGTGAGGCAAGAAGGAGAGCACGATCAGCCTCCTGCTGTATTGGTCGGTTTGGCCCTTTAATGGCTCTTACAGAAGCATCGGAATTTAATCCAATAATAAGTGCCCCGCCAACATTCCTTGCTTCCATCAAATACCCCGCGTGTCCTGCATGAAGAATATCGAACACGCCGTTCGTAAACACAAGTGCGGTTCCCAATTTCTTCAAATCATCTCGCCACTCTGCCAGCCGCTTCCGATCGGCAGCATCTCGAAAGTAAAAGATCGGTGCAGATGTTATCGCTTCCACTCGGTACTCGTTACCCATTAATCCGTGCTCGATAGTTCCAGATCTTCCAGTAGCGCCGCAACGAGTTGCTCACGATAGATCGGAACGATCCCTAATTCTTCGATCACTAATCCTGCCGCGCGGTTTGCGATGAAGGCCGATTCACGAATGCTCATTCCACTTGCCATGCAGACCGCAAGCGTTGCAATAACGGTATCGCCCGCACCCGAAACATCGGCGACCGTTCGCGCCATCGTTGGGACCGAAAAGGGCTGATTCGAGATCCCATCGTTCTTGAT
>Ga0206934_1205_pt1 | contig 15284 bp, 11 predicted proteins | sample Alteio_BWOrgHeat_16_FD_152932 | JGI IMG/M metagenome (GOLD analysis project Ga0206934, IMG submission 152932) | Enriched cells from forest soil in Barre Woods Harvard Forest LTER site, Petersham, Massachusetts, United States -... | ecosystem: Environmental > Terrestrial > Soil > Temperate forest >...
GCTGAACTTGCGCCAAGCACACGTCTGACGCCTATCTCCTTGATACGCCTTTGTGTTGCAAAAGTGGCCAGGCCAAAAAGTCCGAGACAGGAAATAATTATTGAAACCACTGAAAAGATATTGAACAGTTTTCCCATGCGTTGTTCGGTGATATACAGGCTATCGATGTCCTGGTCTACGAAACCGTAAGAGAACGGGTAGTCATGATAAACATCTTTAAACGAAGCTCTAATTCCGGCAATGGCGCGCTGTATGTTTGCCGGGTTTGCTTTGGTCACCACAAAACTGCCCTGGCGAACATACCTGAACACCAGCGGTTCTATCAACTGCTGAACCGGCTTAAAATTAAAATCTTTAACCACGCCAATGATCTCGCCCCGGGTGCCGTTCATGCTTATTTGTTTGCCGACGGCGCTGGCAGACGTCATACCCATTGTTTTAACCGCAGTTTCGTTAAGGATATAGTTTGAGGCATCAGAAGGATTGCTATCCTCATAAGTCCGCCCCGAAATCAGATGTAAACCAAATACTTTGATAAAGTTGCCATCGACACCCAAATGCGGAAAAACAAGTTGCTGGTGCGGGTCCTTGCCGGGCCATTTAACATCGGTGGTACCGGTGGTTAGATCGGTGGGCAAATGTTCCACCACCGTATAATTATCGATACCCGCATTCTGATTGAGTGAAGCTTTGATGGCGTCAAAATTTTGTTTCAAGTCGCCAACGGTTGGCATTTTAGCATAAAGCAGGTTTTCTTTATTAAAGCCAATATCGCGGTTACGGATAAACGATAACTGGTTGTTGACAACCAGTGTGCTTACCATTAATATAACCGAGATAGAAAACTGGAACACCACCAGGCCGTTCCTGAGGTAAGTTTTACGACCCTCGAAAATGCGCATCCCTTTCAATACCTTAACCGGGTTAAAGGACGAAAGGAACAGGGCGGGATAACTGCCGGATATCAACCCGGCAAGCACAGCAACGCCGAGCAAACTGCCGATGATCTTAAGGTTAAGCAAATCGACAGTGATATGTTTCGATGACAGATCATTAAACAGCGGCAATAACAACCATGCTATCGCGACGCCGATAACGAGCGAGATGAGCGATAATAAAAGCGATTCGCCGAGGAACTGGATGATCAGTTGCCAGCGAAGTGCACCGACCGTTTTCCTTAAGCTTACTTCCTTTGCCCGCTGGCCCGAAAGTGCGGTAGATAAATTCATGAAGTTGATGCAGGCAATAAGTAGGATAAACACGGCCACCAATGAAAAGATATTGACTGATTGTGCATTCCCCTGCCCTGATACATCAAGCAGGTAGTTTGAATGTAAATGAATGTCTCCCACCGGTTGCAAAATGTAGGAGGTTTTCATATGTGTGGGGTCATTATCGCGGTGGATAAGGTTGATCTGTTGTTCAAGCGCTGAGATTGATTGCTTATTTGCGGCGAACTTATCATCAAGCTGAAGGTAGGTGTACATAATTTGATTGCTCCACTCCTCCAGGTTATTGTAACCGTAATAAGTGGAATGTTCAAAAGCGACAAAGGACAGCAGGATATCAAATTGCAGGTGTGAGTTGTGCGGAACATCCTTCAATATACCTGTCACGACATAATCGTGCGATTTTACATCATCATCGGCATGGATGACCTTGCCGATGGCATTTTCAGATCCAAAATATTTCCTGGCAATCCCTTCGGTGATCACTGCACCATCCGGCCGCGAAAGCGCCATTTTAGTATCACCGTTGATTAGCGGGTAAGTAAACATTTGCAGAAAACCCGGGTCAACAAACAAAATATTCTTCTCGTCAAATTTTTGCGTGCCAATCGTCACCACAAAGCCGCGATGCATCACGCGTGCATAATTTTTTACTGTGGGCATCTGCTGCTTCAGCATAGGAGCTACCGGCCCCCCTATCACAGCGGTCTTTACGCCGGATACTTCAGCGGTAAGCCGGTATAGCTGCGGCACGTTTACATTAAATTGATCGTAACTGCGCTCATCCTGCACCCACAATAAAATAAGAATACTACAAGCCATCCCTGTGGCCAGGCCAAAAATATTGATGAAGCTGAATAATCTATGTCTTCTGAGACTGCGAATAGCGCTGGTAAGGTAATTTTTGAACATGACGATCGATTTGAAGTAAATGCGCATTAATCGTTCAAAGCTAATGCCACATCATAAAATACTGGATATCAGAATCATTTACTAAAATAGCTGCACGCTTATGATACAATTACAGTGCGGTAACGGACGGCACCAGAATTTTTTTCAAAAATCTTGTAACACTTTAAAATCTCCAGCGTCTTTTATCTACGAAAAGAATCGTAAACAAAATTTGCAAATACGAGAAACATCGTAGATATTTGTACGAAGCGATTCGTAATAAGAAGATGAACATGGAAATTAAACCAACAGAAAGCGAATTAGAGATACTGCAGGTACTCTGGAAAATGGGCAGCGCCACTGTACGGGATGTGCACGAAGAACTGGCCAAAACCAAAGGCGCCGGCTATACCACCACCCTGAAGCTGATGCAGATAATGGATGAAAAAGGGTTGGTTGAACGTGATACCACCGCCAAAACACATATCTATAAAGCAGCATATACCCAGGAACGGGCACAAACCAGCGCACTTGACAGGATATTATCCACCGTGTTCGAAGGCTCAACCTCCGACCTGGTGATTCAGGCACTGGGCCATCACAAAGCATCGAGGGATGAGATTGACGCTATTAAGAAGTATTTGGACCAGTTTGGGGGAAAGTGATCAGTTAATTTGTGATTTGTTAACCGGTTAGCTTGTAACAATTCACTGAACATTACGATTAGAGTTTAGAATTTAGAGCTTACATCATATGGAAACCATACTCTATAACATCAGCCAGGTAGTTGGCGTCGCTATTATCCACTCGTTGTGGCAGGGGCTTGTTATCTATTTATTGCTGCGGCTGGTGTTGCTGTCGTTCTCGTCGTTATCAGCGAAGTCAAAGCACAACATCGGCATGTTTGGCATGCTGGCGTTAACCACCTGGTTCATCTATACACTGTCCGACGAGATCAGGGTGTATCAATGGGTGCAGATCAAGGCCGATAGTCATTACGACATATTGCCGGCTATTATGGGTATGCCGCTGCATATTCCGCATCAAACCGCCTACAGCAGCCGGGTTTTTTATACCATCGAGGGTTTCCTTCCATTTGTTACTTTAATCTATATAGCCGGGTTGTTATTTAATACAACCAAACTGATGATAACCCGCCGCAAGCTGGGCGAGATCAAACAAACCGTAAGCATTGATATACCGATGCTGCGTAAAATAGCTGCGTTTACCGAAATGCTCGACATTGAATGCCACGTAAGCTTCGGCCTCAGCAAACTGGTGGATGTGCCTTGTGTATTTGGTTATGCCAAGCCCTTTATCCTGTTACCGGCGTCCATCGCCACCAGCCTCTCGACGGAAGAGATAGAAGCTATCCTGCTGCACGAGCTGGCCCACATTAAACGCAACGATTACCTGGCTAACCTGTTTCAGCAGGCCATGTCGGTATTGTTGTTCTTCAATCCATTTGCACAATTGATCAATCGCATCATAAATAGCGAACGCGAGAACGCATGCGATGATATTGTAATAGAGTCGACTCAAAAACCAATAGTGTATGCGCATGCACTGTTGAAATTAGAAGAATCCCGCACGCAGTTTGGGCAGCTTGCCCTGGCCGCCACCGGGAAGAAGTACCACTTATTAAATCGAATCGAACGAATCATGAAAACGAAAAAACCCATTGGCCATACACGCCATATATTACTAGCCTTTGTGGTGCTGATAGCCAGCACCACCGGCCTGGCCTGGTTGAACCCAACCATAGCCCACGGCAAAATATCATTCAATAAAATAAAACCGTCTATCATCAGCGAGCTGCTTGGTGATACCACGCACAAAAAAGCTGCCTCCAAAACCGCGCACAAACCGTACACGGCAAAAAAGGCAACAAAATCACTTACCAAACACCACGATACCTATTACAGTGATGCCGACGAGGATCCAACACTTCAAAAGTTTTCGGACGAGATGAACAAGTACGGCGAGGAGATGAACAAGTACTATAACAGCGCCGAATGGAAGAAAACCCAGGAGCAAATGGAGGAAGCGGGCAAAAAGATGGAAGCCTACTACAACAGCCCCGAATGGAAGAAAACCCAGGAGCAGATGGAGGAAGCAGGCAAAAAGATAGAAGAATATTATAACAGCCCGCAGTGGAAGGAATTAACCGAAAAACAGCAGAAATTAGGCGAAGACTTTCAGAAAAACTGGGGAGAAACCGCCGAGACCCAGGAATGGAGCTCGAAAATGGGCGAACTCGGCAGAAAGGTCGGCGAATACTACCAATCTCCGGAATTCAGAAAGTTGAATGACGGTTTGGAGACCAAGTATGGCATACCACACAACCGCCATAACTGGAGCGACGATGACATGAAAGATGAGAATTACCGGAAATACCGTGACGAGCTGGAGCAACATATCCCTGCTGAAGTAAAGCGGGAAACTGAGGAGTTGAAGAAACTTGGCCAGCAGATGAAAGGCCATTGGGATTCGCCCGAAATGCGCAAGGAACAGCAAGAAATGAGGCTCATGGGTGACAGTATCAGGAAAATGTCGCAAAATGGCGCCATACGCGAAATGCAGCGGCAAATGAAGGACATGAGCGCAAAAATGCGTGAATACCAGAATAACCCTGAAATGAAGAAATTGCAGGCTGACATGCGTATGTATGGTCAAAAAATGCGCGCGTATCAAAATAACCCCGAAATAAAAAGGCTGCAGGAGAACATGCGCATTACCTCAAAAAAAATGCGTGAATACATGAACACGCCGGAATTTAGAAAGAAAATGGATGATCAGCGGTACATGAACTGGAATTTCAATTATAACAACGATGACGAGAAACCAGAAAAGCCTGAAAAGCCGGAGAAACCTGAAAAGCCCGAGGCGCCGGAGAAACCTGAAAAGCCGGATACGACAGGGAACCAGTAATTGGTTACCAATTAACCAGTGATTAGTAATTTAAAAAATAGCGATGGGTTTAAAACCCATCGCTATTTTTCATTGCGGCTGAGTCGAAATTCGGCTTAAACGTCATAACAAACTGGTACACCTTGATTAAACTGTAAAGCAAATGCATTAAAAAAGACGAATAAGTTAGCGAAGTCGATTATTTTGTTACAGTAAATCTTTTCACCGGTCCACAACTCCGCTTAAATTTGATTAACCTTTAAGGCCACCCCGGCATACCTATTGGTTTTGGTTAAACAATTATAAGGCAAGGCTTCACTTGTCTGCAATAGTCAATTCGCTTGCTAAACTTATCGAAATACATAACCTATGAAAACGAACGGATTTAAATACCTTGTTGCAGCAATCATCCCGATAGCTACATTGGCAAGCCCCGTTTATGCACAGCAAAATGCCGATACGACCAGGGCCCTAAACACGAAAGCATTACCGACTGAGGGCGACAATGAACAATCCAAACCGAACGCCTACCAGCTTTTTGGCTATGGCGATCCTAAATTAGATAGCCTGAACAGGCAAATCATTCATTACAGCAACGTGATCTACCATTACGATCACAATCACGCTTATGAAATTTTAAACGCTAACGCAAAGGGATTCAGCAAACCAACGCCGGCCTTTTATAATAATGATACCTTGAGGCGATTAATGGGCCGCTTGGACAAAATATCCGAGTATTTCAAGACCCATCTGAGCCGTGATCTTAATTTGAAAAGGGATTCCCTCGGCCGACTCATTGGCGATTACTTCAAAACAGAAAAGTTTGCGGCCGTTAATGCTAAGCTCCAAATCCAATACCACATTGATCCGGCCAAAAAATACACCGATGCCGATGCCGGTTATCGTCAATACCGGGAAGAGTTATTTAGAAAGATGCCGGCAGAAGTAAAAAAGGATATCCGGGAGTTGAAGGAGCTGAGCGCTGAAGTGCGCAACCAACTGCAATCGCCACAAAACATCGCATATCTCAAACAAATACCCATATTGATCGATAGCATGAAAAGCTATTACAAGCAGCCGCATGCCGAGCAATACACCTATGCAAGCTATGAGGCCACGATGGATGTTCCTATAGAACAGCGGCACAAAGCGCAGGATGAGCTACAGGCTCATTTTAAAAATCCCGATTTTCGCCACGCTTCTGAATTGCTGAACACATACGGTCAACAAATGCGCGATTACTACAAGCGCACGCCCGCAGTAAAAGAGCGCGAAGAAGCCTGGAAGAACCAGCTAAGGACCATCCTCGCCGACGATTACGATAGCATTGTCCATCCCGGACACTATCTAAGCTACTAATAACGCGATCAACTTAATCCAACGCAATCAACTAAAAACCATAATTTAGCATCCACCAAAGGATGCTAAATTTTTTATGCTGCAAAAGCTCACCATCAGTAACTACGCTTTAATAGATGACCTGGAAATTACCTTCGATAAGGGCCTTAATATCCTTACCGGGGAGACGGGAGCGGGTAAATCCATTATACTCGGGGCCTTGTCTTTAATACTGGGGCAACGGGCCGAGAGCCGCTACTTTTTCAACCAGCAAAAGAAATGTGTGATAGAGGGCGCCTTCCTGATCAAAGAATTCCACCTCAAAAGCTTTTTCGAGGAAAACGACCTGGATTACGAGACGGAAACGATATTGCGCAGGGAGATCACGGCTGACGGCAGATCGAGGGCATTTATTAATGACACGCCGGTTAATTTAGCAGAGTTAAAACTATTGGGCGAAAAGCTGATCGATATACACTCGCAGCATGCAACCCTGGAGATCAATGACCCGGAGTTTCAATTGCTGGTGGTGGATGCTGTCGCAGGTCATAGCGATCTGCTGGGCGATTATCGAACCAAATTCAAAGCCTTCAAAAAAAACTCGGCTAAGCTTCAGCAATTAATTGTCGACAGCGACAAAGCCAAAGCGGACCTCGACTATTACCAGTTCCAGTTTGACGAACTGGAAAAGGCCGGCCTTAAAGGCGATGAGCAGGAAAAACTGGAGCAGGAACTATATAGGCTTAATAACGCAGAAGAAATAAAACGCAGCCTGGTTGCAGCTTCTTACCTGATGCAGGAAGGAGAAACATCGGCTATCATTCAGCTGCGCGAGGCAACGCATCATTTGTCATCGCTGGAAAAATTTAACCCTGAGATTGCTGACTTGCACGAACGGCTAAAAAGCACCGTGATAGAGCTGAAGGATATTGCTTCCGAGATCGAAAACATAGAGCAGCGCACACATACTGATGAGGCACGGGGCGTTGAGATCAACGACCGGCTGAATATAATTTACACGCTCCAAAAGAAGCATCGCATGACCACGATTTCGGAATTATTGAAATTGCAGGACGATCTCTCGGAAAAAATTCAACAGGCAGTACACGGCGATGAAGCCGTCGAAAAGCTGCAAAAACAAATAGCCACCGAAAAGAAGGAGCTGGAGCAGTTAGCAGCACAGCTTTCGGCAAACCGGGTAAAGGCTATTCCGGCGATTGAAAAACAGGTGGTGGATTCGCTTAGCGAAATGGGCATGGGCAATTCAACTTTAAAGGTTGAACTCTCTCCTATCCAATTACTGAGCGCCGACGGGCTTGATCATGTTCGTTTCCTGTTTTCGGCAAACAAAGGACACGCCTTAGCCGAGATGAGCAAAGTAGCATCGGGTGGCGAGCTTTCGCGATTGATGCTTTCTATCAAATCGTTGATAGCAAGTCATACCGCTTTACCGACTATTATTTTTGACGAGATCGATGCGGGAGTATCCGGCGAGGTAGCCAATAAAGTCGGCATCATCATGGAGAGGCTGGCTCAAAACCTACAGGTGATCACCATTACCCACCTGCCGCAGATAGCCAGCAAAGGCAGCAGTCATTATTTTGTTTACAAAGATGATTCGTCGGCAACCACTTATACGCGAATTAAGCAATTAAATCAGAATGAGCGCGTGACCGAAATAGCCAAAATGTTGAGCGGCGATAAACCGGGTGAGAGTGCGTTGCAGAATGCGAGGGAGTTGCTGAACAGTTAGCAGTTGCCTGTTTGAAGTTGGCAGAAAAACTGCTGCAAACTGCGCACCGTAAACTGCAAAGTAATGTATAAATTTGTCCACCAACAAAAAATCAAAAAATGGCTTATAATCTGTTAAAAGGTAAAAAAGGTATTGTTTTTGGCGCATTGAACGAGCAGTCCATCGCATGGAAAGTGGCTCAGCGCTGCCACGAGGAAGGTGCAGAGATCGTCCTTTCAAACTCCCCCCTGGCGCTGCGCATGGGCGAGCTGAACAAGCTGGCCGAAGAATGCAATGCCCCGGTTATCGGTGCCGACGTAACCAGTAACGAGGACCTGGAAAACCTGTTCGCTAAAACCAAAGAGCACTTTGGCGGCGGGGTCGATTTCATCCTGCACTCTATCGGCATGAGTATCAACGTGCGCAAAAGCATCCCTTATTACGAAAATAATTACGAGTTTACGCATAAGGGTTTTGATATTTCGGCGCTGAGCCTCCATCGTGTATTGGCGATGGCGATGAAGCACGACATGATCAACGAGTGGGGTTCGGTAGTGGCTTTAACGTATATCGCCGCCCAACGCGTATTCCCCGACTATAACGATATGGCCGATAACAAGACTGTGCTGGAAAGCATTGCCCGCAACTTCGGTTATTTCTACGGCACCAAAAAGAAGGTGCGTATCAATACCGTATCGCAATCGCCTACGCGCACCACTGCGGGTTCGGGTGTTAAGGGCTTCGAAGGCTTTATCAGTTACGCCGAAAAAATGAGTCCTCTGGGCAATGCTGATGCTGACCAGTGCGCCGATTATTGCGTAACCCTCTTCTCAGATCTTACCAAAATGGTGACCATGCAAAACCTGTTTCACGACGGCGGTTTTTCCTTTACCGGTGTGACGCAGGCGGTGATAGAGCAAATGGAGAAATAAGTAATGTCGAACACCGAATGCTGAATTTCGAATGATAAAGTAAACTTCGATAGTCATTATTCGAAATTCGGTGTTCTATATTCATCAAAAAGGCGCCCCGTAATCCGGAGCGCCTTTTTGGTAAGTAAATTTAAAGTCTCCCCTCTTGGGAAGATTTAGAGAGAGCTTACTGTGTTGCCACTAACGTGATCTTGACATTGATGCTTTGAGTTGGCGCAACCGGCGTGGTGCCATCGGCAGATTGTGCGAAAATGGTCACATTACCCGCATTGTAAGTGTAGCTGTACGAAACACCATTATAAACTTCGGGTATTTGTTCATAAACACCGTCGGCATAAGAGATGGCGACAATAATTCCGCCGTAATTGGCAAAATCATTACCTATCTCGTTTACAGTTATAGGCGCCTGGTACGATTTTCCGTCGGCATATAGCGTCCACGCGCTTGTGGCTAAAGTAGCCGTTACGGTTACATTAGGGTTTGGCGTAATATACTGCTTGGTACAGGACGAAATAGAGAATAATACCAGTGAGCAGCAAACGATAGTCAGGATTCTTTTCATAGTAGTGTTGTTTATTTTTATAGTTAGAACATTTTACAGTTAGAACAAAAGAAATTAAAAAGGTTTAACGATAAAACTATTTTTTATCACAAACTGTAAATTGAACGGTAATTGTATAGGTCTTATTGTTTTCTGCCTGTCGCAATTGTATCACTTTACAATACCGTTACGTAATTTAGATAACCGTTGCAACATGAAAAGAATTACGATTTACATTTTGCTGTTCACAATAGCTGTGGCTGCATTCAGCTGCAAAAAAGAGATACCTGTTTCCGATTCCCTTACAGGCACCTGGGAGCTAAGTGTAGATTACACTGGGTGGGGCGGAACCCATACTCATAAACCGGGTAACGACACAACGGTGGTATTTACAGACGCTAAGTATACTTTCTCTGCGAAAGGCACCATAGTGAGATCGGGTGCTTATACCACTAAAAAAGATACCATACATATCTATAACCAACTGGGAAACCGTATCGTTTTTGACGGAGACGATCCCAACTATATTCATGAATTCTATACCATTCAAAACAACCAGCTCACTATCTTTGACGACGCAAATGACGGAGGCGGCACAACCTACCGTCGGCTCAAATAAACATCTGCATCATTAATTTTACTTTTTTTAAAGCATTTGCGTAGTTAGCTTTGAAGATGCTCAGATCGCTATGGCTCCTTTGTCTCCTGTTTCCGCTGATAGTAAGTGCTCAATTCCGGATAACCGGCAAAGTGGTTGACAAAGCCGACAACAAACCTATCCCCGGGGCAAGCGTTTTTTTGAATAATACATCGACGGGTACGGCCACTTCGCCTGACGGATCGTTCACGCTCGAAAATATCCGTAGCGGGCAATACGACTTCGTGGTCTCGATAATGGGTTATGAAACTTATCACCAACAGGTGATGGTGACTGCAGATCTGGCTTTGCCCATCATCGCCATCAGCGTCAAAGCGAATGCGCTCAAGGAAATAGTCATCAAGCCGGATGCCGAGTGGGAAAAGAACTACGCCGTGTTCAAGCGGGAGTTTCTTGGCACTTCCGTTTATGCGCAGGATTGCAAGATACTGAACCCTGAAGTGCTCGACCTCAATTATGAGAAGACCGGCCGCGTGCTGACTGCCTCCTCACAGGATTTTCTCATCATCGAAAACCGCGCCCTGGGTTATCGTATCAAATACCAGGTAACCGATTTTAAACAGGACAATAAAACCGGCGAACTTTACTATGCCGGTGTAACGTTATTTGAGAACCTGCCAGGCAAACGATCGCTTGAGCGCCGCTGGGCCAGGAACAGGCTGGCTGTTTATAAAGGCTCAAGCATGCATTTCCTGCGTTCGGCCATTGGAGCGGCCACGGCCGAAGATGGCTTTAAAGTGTTACGTCTCATCCGCAAGCCCAACCCGAAATATAACGGGTTCGGCAGCCAGTATGAGGATGCGCTGGTATCGACTCCTCTTTCCGAAACCGCGTACATTAAACCTACTGACCAGAAAGGCTTGTTCGCGCTAAAATTTGACGATGGCTTGTATGTGATGTTCAACGGAGGCAAAAAAATAAACCGGGACGACCCCAACGCATCAGCCTTAAATTGGAGCACCACCACAGTTATCTTCAATAGCCCCTATGCCCTTTTTGATACTAACGGCATTTTTTCTGATCCGTCAGCATTGAGTTTCGACGGGGTTTGGGGAAACAGCCGGGTGGCTACTTTGCTGCCGGTGGATTATGAACCGGCGCAGAAGTAATATGCAGCTCCGCGCAATACGATAACGCTTATTTTATCCCAATATTCCGGATGGCGCCTGTGCCTTCAAAAATTACGATCAGGTTTACGATGCGGCCAAATTTTCGCTTATAGGGAACGTTAAGTACCTGGTTATTGTCCAGGGCGACCTTAACCTGCTGATTGCTTACTTGCACCTTAACATCAACGGGCTTCGAAAAATCACAGCCAAGTGCCGAAAGATCGTGGTTCTTCCCATCAATAACCACATCAGCCACCTTCAATGAAATATCGGAAATACAGCCTTTTGAACATAAAGGCAAACTGATAATGCCATTGGAAGTAATGATATTCATTTTTACCTGGCGGCAAACAGCTTCTTCTTTCGAAGAGGTATTTTGCAGTGTTGCACTGAAAGTAAATTTATCCGGATCAACATTATATTCTTTTGCGTTAAAAAAGCCTGTCCACACATCGCTAAATACAGTTTTGCCGGTTTTGGCTCTAAGGGTAGCTGCACTCACGCCCATCTGCCCGTTACCGAGGTCGATTTCTCTATCACTCAAATATACCGGCGGCACTTCAGGGGACGACTGTGGCTGAACCATCCCCTCCCAGCCTTTGGTTTTGATGAATATCTCGTGTTCTTTAACTATAGTGTTATTTATAATCAGTTTCGCTTTGAAATAACCGGGATAATAATAAATGGATGTGTGCTGATGCTCCCCGACAGACACCTTTTCGCGCCGCGACGGATCCCACGATTGCTGGATGAAAACGCTATCGGCCTTCGTGTCGCCGATATCATAATTAAACACAACTGAGTTCGGCAATTCATCGGACACCATTCTGCTGGTAAAGGCAAGCTTAGAATTATCTATCAACAGCGGGCTCTTGTTATTAAAACTCATCCAAATCAGTACCATTATCAGCAAGCCTGCGACGACGAGCCCGGCAACCATCAGGCGCGCGCGGCCGGGAGCTGTCGTCCTGCTTTTGGATGTAGCCGCCGCTACATTTTCACGAACTTCATTTTTTTCCGCGTTCGCGCAAAAGCTGCGCCAGCTCTCATAGCCCGAAAATTGGGCAAGCGTATCTAGTGTAGTAGTTGTGGGGATAGAATCGTACCGCACTTTGCCCCAAACCCGTTTCAATGTGGAGATGCTAAGATTGACGCTTGTCTTTGCCAAGATCAATTCGCTCAAACGCTCAAAATCAGCATTACTCCAAAGCTCGCTGTTACCCCATCCAAGCGTTTTTTCGCTTTGGCTTTTAAACAGCTCCAAATACGCTTTCTCCTGTTGGCTCATATCAAACCAAATTTAAGCAATAAAATAAGTTGATTGGCTTTGAACCAACTTGAACAGCTTTGAATAAACGCCACGCCGTTTTTAAGCGTCAATTTTGGCAAAAACACAAATTAACATGAAAACGAATTTTACCATAAGCTTATTAGTATTATTATTTACCGCAGGCTTTTATTCCTGCAGCGCACAGCCCACCGCCGTTTATACAACTTTTAGGGGCGACGCCAGTCACACCGGCATCTATCCATCCGCCGAAGTGAACGATAACCCGCACCTGAAATGGAAATTCAAAACCAATGGCTATGTACATACATCGGCCGCTATCAGCGGTAACAATATTTACTTTGGCAGTACCGACAGTAACCTATATTGCTTGGATATCAATTCGGGCAATTTGAGGTGGAATTATAAAACGGACGGGGCGGTCAATTCGTCGCCTGCTATTGAAAATGGGATGCTCTATTTTGCCAGTCACGACGGTAACTTTTATGCGCTGAATGCAGCCAACGGCAAAGTAAAATGGACCTTCAAAACCTTGGGCGAGAAGCGCTTTTCGGGCAAGCACCTGCACGGGCAGGAGCCGGCTGATTCGCTATTTGTCGATCAATGGGATTTCTGGCTGTCGTCACCTGTGATATATCACAATAAAATTTATTTTGGATCAGGCGACGGCAATTTTTATGTGCTGGATGCCGCAAAGGGTACCGAAGTGTGGCATTTTCATACCGACGGCATCATCCATTCGTCCCCGGCAATTGCTTTTGGCAATGTTTATTTTGGTGGATGGGACACTTACATGCATGCGGTTGATGCCGAAACCGGGAAGGAAGTCTGGAAGTTTCAAACGGGCGTGGATACGGTGATCCACAATCAAACCGGGATAACCGGTTCGGTGCTGATCTCGGGCGATATGCTCTATTTCGGGTGCCGCGATTCGTACCTGTATGCACTGGACGCCAAAACAGGCAAACTGGTTTGGAAGAAATTTAATGATCGCGGCTGGATCAGCCTTACGCCAGTGGTATATGGCAACAAACTGATCTATGCATCCGGCAGCAGCCAGAGGCTGGTGGCGGTTGATAAAATGACAGGTGATTCGGTTTATCAAAAACAAATGAATACCGGCTTCTTTGCCTCACCTACCATCGCAGGTGAAACACTTTACCAGGGGGAGTTCAATGGCGTAATGACGGCCCTGAACGTAAACAATGGTGATATCAAATGGCGGTTCGAGACCGACGGGCTTAAGAATGACCCCTATGGCATTTTAGATGCGCAGCACCTGGTTGATCAAAAGAAATTCCAGGAAGTGGCAGAAAAATATAAAGGCAAGCGTTCCTTTCTCGATATACGCCTTTCCACCGGATCGATCATTTCATCGCCTGTAATTAAAAATAAGGTGATCTATTTTGGCTCGGCTGACGGCAATTTCTATGCGCTTGAGTAATTGTAAAATTATTATTCGCATAGGCCGATTTGCGGAAATGACAGATACATTTGGCAGCACCTGTATCAATCATTTATGAAAAGATTTATTTTACCCCTATTATTACTCCTTTCGTTCCAAAGCTTTGCTCAATTCATTATCCAGGGGCGTGTAGTCAGCAAAACCGACAAAAGACTCATTCCTAATGCCGTAGTTTTCATCAACAATTCTACGATAGCAGGCACTACCGACAGTGCTGGTCATTTTAGATTGACAGCTCCTGTAGGACAATACAGTTTGCTGGTAAATATTATCGGCTATGAAAATTACCGGGCGCCACTTACACTCAGGGGAAACATGGTATTGAATGACATCGAATTAACACCTAAAATCGAAGCCATAAAAGAAGTTGTGGTTAAGGCAAAACCCACTATATCATCCTGCCTCCCGGCTTTTGAGCAGGAATTTTTTGGCAATACCCAATTTGCCAGGCAATGCAAAATATTGAATCCACTGGTATTGCAATTTTACGATATCACGCCCCAGGGCGGTTTCAGTGCACGATCAAGTGACTTTTTGCAGATAGAGAATGACGCGCTTGGTTATCGGATAAAATTTCAGTTGCTTTTCTTTATTAAAGATATGAGTAAAAAACATTCCTATTTCAACGGCGAATGCCATTTCGAAGAGATGAAAGGGACGCCAAATCAAGAACGCGAGTGGCGAAAAAACCGTTTGGAGTGCTACCAGGGTTCGCCCACGCAATTGCTGCGCGCCATCATAAGCGACAGCCTTTCCGAAAATGGATTTCGCGTGAAAAGGGCAAGTCGCCAGGTCAACCCGTATTTTGACAAAAATGGCCTGGTTACCAACTCTTACGATATCGAAGGGGCGTCGGCATTTGCAGAGATGTCGGCAGGTGTTGGTATTGCGGCGGGCCTGGGTATCGAAGATTACTCCGACAACACGCGGTACAACGACAAGACGGAAGGCGGCTTGGTACGCGGAAAAGATTTGCTGTTAACGACCAATCAAAAAGGCATATACGCTATAACGGGCAAAAGCGCAAAGGATACCGCTGCGAACAGTATATATATCGAGCATACCAGGGACGCAGTACCTGTTAATGGCGCTGTTTCTTACGTGCCTTGGATATGGGGCGGCAGAGTGTCGCTTTTTATATTTAACAAGCCTTACCTCATTTTTAACAGCGACGGCAAAATGCTCAATTCA
>Ga0206934_1206_pt1 | contig 15260 bp, 14 predicted proteins | sample Alteio_BWOrgHeat_16_FD_152932 | JGI IMG/M metagenome (GOLD analysis project Ga0206934, IMG submission 152932) | Enriched cells from forest soil in Barre Woods Harvard Forest LTER site, Petersham, Massachusetts, United States -... | ecosystem: Environmental > Terrestrial > Soil > Temperate forest >...
CGTCATGCGCCCAAGCCACGAAGGGAAGGATTGTTCCAGTTCCGAGGCAGACTGTGGAACGGGATCTTCAGAATGGGTTCGTTCTTTTATCTCTTCGACGATGCGACGCATCAGCGTATCGGGATCGGTGCTTGCCGCAGTCACGCCAATATAGTGCTCGATAATAAAGCGTTTAGGGTCTTGGGTCCGCAAACGGTCGCCCCAATAAGAAAGAAGAGAACTTTTTCCTGCGCCGGATTCACCGGTAACCACCAAGACTGGTTCTGGTCGATCGAGATGCGCGTCTAATGAATCAATAATCGTTGGATTTGCAATATATCCCTTTCGTCTGGATTGAGCGAACGCCGCGTGGCCAGCGCGTTCTTCTTCCAACCAAGACTCTTTTGCAGATGAGGGCCAATACCGTTCGACCAGACGTACAAGATCGCGCTTGATGAGCATACCAAGCTCTGCCGGAGTGTGAAACATGGGAACCGCACCAATGTGCTGGTGCACCTCTTCTTTTAGATGAGAAACGCGAGGGTCTTCACGAGTGGCATCCGGAGTGGAACGAAAATACACCAGCGGCGAGGCGCCTCCGTGAACGCCGTTCAGAAATCCATGGCGGAACTCCAGCTCGGTGGCACTTTGGAATATCGATGTGGTGGGGGAGTATGAATCGGCCTTGATGCTTCATCCAGAGGAGTTGAATCCTGAAAAAGAATGCCGATTACGTTATGCCCTCGGTCTATTCTTCCGCAATGCAGGATGGCACGAAGGTGCTGCAATCAGCGAGCGAAGAGCGTTAGATCTGTGTGAAAATCTAACTGGAAATCCGGAAGATATTTCATCGCTACAATTAGATATTAGCCTTGAATTAGCAAAAGCCTACCTCGATCGGGGCGATCCGAAAAATGCTTCTGAAATCCTCGGAAATGCGTTGAAGATGCTGGGTGATGATATATCGTCAGATGAAGATACCGAAAGCACTGTGCGAAACTTCGATCTTCGCCATATCAATCTTCGGAACGAATATGCGAGGGCATTGAAAGACCAAGGCAAGTATGCTGATGCGGAACGAATATCTCGTATTACCTTAAAAGCGGCAACGGAGAGGTTCGGCACGAACCATTTTGCAACTCAGAATGAGATGAGATGGCTTGCGGAGATTATGAGGCGGCAAGGGAAGTTTGCAGAGGCTGAACCGCTCTATCGCGCTGTGATAAATAGTGTGGAAGCGTCTCTCGGTCCAGAAAGTCTTGACGTTGCGTATTACTTGAACGAGTACGGTGAGTTTCTCAGGCAAAAAAGTTTCAATAGAGAGGTTATAACTGGAACTAATCTTGCTAATTTCGAAGTGAGCAGGGATTACAATGAGGCACAGGTCGTGTTAGAAAGGGCAATTGCAATAATCGAAAGCCGGCTTGGTAAAAATCATTCTGATCTCGGACATCTTTTAAGCAACATCGCTTCACTTCATTCCCAAAATGGCAATTGGGATAAAGCAGAGCCGCTGTTCAATAGAAGTCTTGCTATTTCCGAAATGGCGTATGGCCCTGAACATCCAAACACTGCTCTAAGCTTGAACAACTTCGCTGGTTTTCTTTTTCGACAAGGCAAATATGACATGGCCGAAACTCCTTATCGACGTGTGCTCGCCATTTGGCTTAAAGTATATGGGAAGGATCATCCATTGACAGCTACTAGCTACAACAACCTGGCCAATCTTCTGAGAAGACGTGGAAAATACGATGAAGCTGAAGAATGCTATGCCCAGACGCTCCAGATTCGTTTGACAACCCTTGGCCCGATGCATATTGATACTTCACGCACACTTGAAGGGTATGGAAGGTTTATGAGAATCAAAGGAGACCTTGTTGCTGCAGAAGATTTTTTGAATCGTTCTTATGCTGCGAAAAAACATGGACTTGGCGCAGGACATAAAGACACCATCTTCATTGCCCTTGCTCGCGTGGAAGTTTTGCTTGAGCGATCGAATGAAGAAGAGGCACCATCCATTTTGAAGGAAGTTATTGAGTTAATTGGTTTAGAGAATGCTATTACTGCTTCCAATGAAATGCTCACCATTATAGGTGGGGATCGCGCTATCGATTCTGATATTTCTCAAACACTTATGAAATTGATTGCATCTTAGATCATTGATCGGTGAAAAAGGGATATGCTCCGACTTCTCCGGCGCGCTCATAGTTGATCTTGTGGACCGAAGTCGCAAAATCGTTTGCCACCCGAGGAAGCATTGCGAGATTCCACGCAAGAAGCACAAGCAGTACTGCATGAAGCACAGCGGTCATCGGTAGAGAAAGCTTGGGGTCGTGCTGTTCGTTATGCAAAGAGAACTCCATTTTGGTTCTCTCTTTCTCCGTCACGAACGTTGCTTCCTCTTTCTTCAGAAAAGGGAGGTCTGCGTGGCGCATTCCAGCCCAAAGTAAAATTCCCGTAAAAAAAACGAGCAATGCACAGCTTATTGGAGGAGTGATCGGCGAAGTAGAATTTGTAGCGAAGATAAGAAAATATGAACATCCCAAAAGAATAAGCAACAATGCCATTCCCAAGATCATCTGCTTTGGGCTGACTGTTCGGAAAAGTTCACATCGTACGATCGTTCGAATGGAAAGAACGCCCGCAAGCGTATAAATGGGCGACAAGAAATGAATCAATCGGCCATACTCACCGAACGCATCCGGCACACCAAGAAAAAGTGCGCGAAGATAGGGAAGCACGAGCAGGATCCAAACGGTGAGTGAGAACACTGAGTCCGCGTCATCGCGCTCATGGAACTCGTTGCGTCTGCGTGACCATAGCGCAAGTAGGATCGAAACTACCCATACCGGATTTGTCGATAGATACACATCCCGCGTTGCAGCCCATATGCCACCAAAGCTGAAAAGGAGTTGGCTGAGAATTCCCACAATGTTTCCATGCCATCCGAGGCGCATGATGGAATCAGCTCCAAGTGCATCCCGAAATGCGGTCGGCACCAATGCGCCGCTAACCGCAAAATTCGTGATCGCCACAGGAAGAAGAATGAGAACAAATCCGAATTTCATCATGCCGACATGTCGAAGTCGCTTCGGGTCATGCGAAAAAAAGAGCCATGTTGCGACGATCAGATACACCAGGAATATCTCCGGCCGCGTGAGCGCGCCGAGCGCCAAGATCGTCCCAGTGACGAAAAAATGCAGCGTCATCGACACCTTCCCCGGATGCGAAAAATGCCACCACAAAGCTCCCGTGATAAGTGCGGTGGATAGCGTCGATTCCAGTCCCGATAGTTCCGACCACGCAAGCGCGCCGGAGGTTATCATCAGCACTCCGGCTAAGAGCGAGGTTCCATAATCCAATTGCAATGAACGAAGCAGACGGAATGAGTAATATCCCGTCAGGAACAGAAAGATCGTTCCGAGCAGCTTCCCCGCAATGATCGGATCGTGGAAGATGCTCAGCGTAAGCGAGAGCACGACGATCCAGAACGGAGAAGTCGGCACTGCGGAGAGTTGGCCTGCTCGGTATTCGAAGGCAAGCGTATGGAAAAAATTCCGAGCATACGCATCGCGTACCCACGATCCCGACGTTGGGAACCCAAGCTTACCCGCGATCACCAGCTCATGCGCCAGAAAAAAAATGGCTATTGCTGACGACAACAGCACGAACAGCGTCGAGGGATTGATGCGCTGCCACCACGGCGCATCCGGCCACGGCGCGGAGCCGAGGATCGAGATCGGCTCGCCAGACATGCCGAGCGACGGCATCGCCGCCGCTTCGGTAGCGAATGGCCTCAGCATCGCTGCTTCGGTTTGCGCTTCTATCGTGGCAGCGCCGGAATGTTCGAGCGTGGGTTCGCGCATGGCGTTACCTCTAACGGTTGCGGGCGGCATGTTGTTCGGAATGAACGCATCCGTTGTCTTAAAGAAATAGGTGCCATTTTTCTTTCTTTCGAGTTCCCGATGATTCCTCGTTTCCGAGCTGTTTTCGCCATTTGCCACAACAAATACTTTTCTCAGAGAACTCGTTCATATAGAAAACTATCGCTGACTGCCAGATTGTCAATGAACATGACACAAAACACAATTCCTACAGACACTTGGTGCCCATAGTTTCACTACCAATATACAACGCTTTTTCGGAGGTGCCCCGAAATTCGAAATTTTCTTCAGCCATTCGTGGGGAACATCATAGCAGATACTATGTTAGTAAAAATGATGAACAAGGTACAAGCCAAGCATACGCCTGCCTCGCGAATTAGTAGAAGAGCATCTTCGAAGGGGGAGCGCAAGCACGAAGAAATTTCCGACCGCGAGCTCACCCAGCTCGCGAGTGCTTCACGCGCGCATGAATGGCTCCGTGATCCCGAACAAGATATTTATAGCCTGAAAGACGGCAAACCTGCCCAATGGCCGTCGAAACGTACAAACGGGGCAGCGTAGTACTCGTTCGGTTCCCTTACACCGACCTCACCGGCTCGAAAGTCCGGCCTGCCGTGATCGTTACGCCGGAGAAATATCTGGCCAACTCCGAGGATGTGCTTTGCGCCTTCATTTCTTCCGTCCTGCCCGATCCGTTGCTGCAAACCGACATTGTGATAAGCTCCATCCACTCGGATTTTAGAAGGGCTGGTTTGAAGCGAAGTTCCGTGCTACGCACGCACAAGCTTGTGTTGCTAAATAAGGAACTCGTCTATTCCAAATTGGGAGACCTCTCTGCAATGCTCACCAAGCAAATGAATGCAGGACTGATCGAAGCATTAGGTTTGAATGAATAATTTTCCCCCATAACACTTACTTATTACTTTGCCCCCATCCTTCCCTAATCCGGAAAATCCCTTGAATCGTGGTCCCATTTCATCTTTCATCTTTCATCTTTTCCCCCACCCCCCGCACGCCACGAAATTCGAAATTTTTGCGTAGGTCGGCGCTTCCAGCCCGGCACCCCGCTACTTGAGCCACCTGGCATAAGCCGACATATCAAGCATTGGGACTGTGGCAACCTGCTGGAGGCGCGAAATAAGCTCGAAAAGGAACGCTGTAGCAGGCTTTCCCTCTTTTATCAGCCAATAATTCTCATCATTCAAATAGAAATGACCGTGTGCAGCAATGCAGCCGAGGTCAAGAGCTTCTTCCTTTGTTGCCTTAATCAAAAGATTTCTAAGAGGTTCACCAAGGCCATCTTTCCATTGGCTCTCAAAAGAAAGAATACCTCCGATTATATGTTGAGGAGTTCGTGCGGGCTGGATTCCAGAGGCAGATGGAATTGGTAGGCTAGTTCTTTTCAACTTACGGACACTCCCGACTTTTTCATGAGCACACTTTATCATCGCTGCGTTCACTGTTTGCTTCGCCTCGAAGGCCGCATAAATACTCTCTGCGGGTATCACTAGTTGCTTTTCGAAGTTTAGAATGAAAGGTGAATATTGTTGATCAAAAATCAATACGTCTATTTGCTCACTGAATGTACCTTCATGATCGACAGCGAATCCCTTAATAGCTTGGTAGCGTTTCGGCAAGTATTTATTAAGGAGTTCTATCCAAACAAGTTCACTCGCATCACCTTTTGCAACAGGGTGAGCGATTGATTTCCTCGCACGATCTAACTTCTGTTGAATATCGTCGTGCAGGCCAGATAGTACCTGAGAAAGAGACCAATTAGGCTTTGCCATATTCTTGAAAAGGGGGGGTGGGTATGATTGAAAGAGCTATTTCGATAGCCCTTTCAGGCTTGATTGCGTGACCTGGGTATGCATCAAGAACAACTGATGGAATAAGGCGCTGAGTCAGATCAGAAAATGTAAGCCCATAATCACGCGCGTCTTTGGGTCCCGTGGCATCGACTAAATGCTCGATCTGAGGGGCAGAAAAACCGACATCCTGAAATATGGATGAAAGTAATTTGCGACGCATTTCAACGCTTGGTCTGCCAAAAAATAAAATGTCTGCTGCGCGTCTTTTTACGGCTGGATCGATTGCACCTGGCCGGTTAGTACACATTATGACAGCAGCTGGAACGCGCGAATTTGCGATTTGATCTATCCCTCGGATAAAGGCATTAACCCCGGCGCGATCTTCATGATGCATTTGAGCAGCTTCCCTTGATTGTGCAAGCGAGTCGGCCTCGTCAACCAATAGGATTACTGCCCCTCTTGATTGGGAATTGTTCGACTTCAACTTTGCCGCTTCAGAGATTGTGAATTCGAATGCCGAACTCAAAAGTTGTGTCATTTCACCCACTCTGCCTTGCCCTCTGCTTGCTAAGCTAAGAGGAAACACTGTGATTGTGATTTTTTCTTTACGAGCTACTTCATCGCCAACAGTCTGAGCAAGTTCGGTTTTTCCAGAACCAACGTCACCAGCGAGGATAAGGAGAGGTGGTCTTTTCAGAACGTATGAAAGAAGATTATTTGCATCAGGATGGTATTTCTGACTCCACGTTGTTAACCCGTCCGGGTTTACAAGAATCCTAAGCATAGCCACGACTCTTGCTTTCTGGTCGTCAATTCCGACGAGAGATGCAAAGCGTTCTCGCAAAGTAATATCTGGGCATGAAATACTTTGCTCGAATAATTCCTGATTATTTTGGTTCGTCATGAAGTCCAATTCCTTAAGGTCGCCCGTTCAAGCGAACGACCCCCTGAAGAATAAGTTCGATCGGTAAAGAGGTAACCCGTTAAGCCCGGTTCTCCGGAAACTATTCGTCGTACGAAAGGTAGCTTTTTCTCTATCTCTTTCTTTTCGTAATCTGATTTTTGAACCCACGTGTTTGAAAACGTAAGGAATGAATTGAAATCAGCACCTTCAATACTCGCGCCGTATGGAACTTTCCCTGGATCGTTGTCGGCACTCGTAAGTCCCATCAGATCTCTCGCTGTGTATTTCAGTGTAGGCACGATCCACTTCCCATCCTTCTGGAAGCCATAGGCAACGCTTTCGACAGCGCCAACTTTCAATAATTCAGTTAGCTCCTGTTCAAATTGAACGATTCGGGACTCGTTTGGTGCGCCATATAAACTTTTCATCCTTCCGAGGTCGGCGGCCACCTTCGAAGCGAGATACTTTGCGTGTGTTAGTGTAAATGATTGTGTCTCTGAAATTGTATAGCTTGTTGACATAGTTCCATTTATTAGAATTGAAATTGTGTTCCAAAAACCTTCTGCCATGCGCGCACAGTCTCTTGCTTGGTTGTTGCGCGCCGAGCGTACTCGATTGCATCGCTTGCCTCTTCTGCAGCATCGAGTATTGCTCTTACGTTGCTTGTTGTATAAAGTTTAGCGACATTGTTCTTTGCATTCACTGGATCGACGATTTTAACCTCGTCAGTAAAATTTGGTATTTCCTTTTTCGAGTAATAATCGCTGAATGATATTTGCTCTCTTAATCCAGTAGTAAGAATATAATCGAAGAAGTGCTGGAGAACTTCAGGATAATCTGAAAATGCAAGTCCATCATCACAAAGTTTAGAATAAATCATCTCGATCATAAATGATTTAAATCGGAATTCACTACCCTTAATTTCCTTAGCCCGCTGCGCCCAAGCTTTGGTTAAACGCACCACTTGAGTAAAATCTTCAGCTTTGTTTTTCCGGTTTTTGATAAATTCGAGATGGCGGGGTATATTTGTCAGAAGAAAGGAGCCATCATCTTGGCTTACCAAATTGCCGAACCAATCCTCATCACCATCGTATAGGATTGGGACGACGTCAACGTCAAGCTCAGTGCTACGAAAAGTTACCGTAACACTGTATGTATTGCGGGCTATTTGGTCAGGCTTAAAATTTGGAAAAGCATTCTCAAGTCTTGCTTTTAAATAGTCCATAAGTTTTGAAACATCTGAAGGTGCATCTGCGCCACTAATGTAACAAGCTATGTCGATATCGTTAAGGCTTCTCAAGGCTGTTCCTTTTGCAAGACTCCCTGATAAAATCATCTTTCTCAGCGTGAAATCTGGATGTTCGCCCACGTAACCCTCAAGTTTATCCCGAAGTCTTCGGGCTTGTGCACGGTACTCGTTTGCTTTGTCTTGCGGAAGATTTACTCGTTCTTCGGCGAATTGAACGAGGTCACGGTGTTTTATATGGTCTAATGACATTCCGATTGCAGTAATTTTTTTGAATCTGAAGAAAAACTCAACAACATCCGTTCTTCGGCCTCCGGGGTATTGACCTCGTGGTCTGTGGTTCGGGCGTGTGTGTTAGCACTCTGCATAAGTGAGTGCCAGGTTTTAAACCAACAATCTTTACGGAGAATTCCCCACCTTATCCCAAGTTTTTGAACGAATGTCCCACATAGCTGTACAAAAAAATTGGACTCATGCACGTGCGCACGAAAGATGTCGTCCCCTCCGGGACTAACTAACCACGAACCTGCATTCCCACCCCGATCAGGTCGTGCGCAGGCTTTTCGCGGGAATGACAAGCGGTGCGTTTGTGTATTAACTCACTGTGCCAGAAAAAAAAATACGTTCTTGTCGTTACGTACTACTTTCCTCCGGCGGGCGGGCCGGGGGTGCAGCGCGTCCTGAAATTCCTGAAATATCTCGGCGAGTTCGGCTGGACTCCCATCATGCTTGTGCCGGAAAACCCGGAATATCCCGCGCGGGATGAATCGCTCGTCAACGAGCTTCCATCCGGTCTCATCATTCGCCGCGCCCCAATCTTCGAGCCGTACGATCTGTACCGGAAATTCACCGGCAAGCAAGCGGGCGTTCCGATCGATGTCAACGTGAACAAGGAAGCCGGAGCCAAACGCTCGATGAGCGAGCGTCTGGCGGAGTTTATCCGTGCCACCATTTTCATTCCCGATGCGCGTATCGGCTGGCTGCTTTCGGCAGTCAAGGAGGGTCGGCAAATTTTGAAGGAATATCCCGTCCGCGCGATCTATTCTTCCTCGCCGCCATATACTCCATCGCTCGTTGCGCGCAAGTTGCATCGTATTTCGAAGTTACCGTGGGTCGCCGGTTTCCGCGATCCGTGGACGGGTTTTCTCAGTACTCCAGAACGCTGGGCAATTCCACGAGCGATTGATCGCTCATTGGAAAAATCTGTTTTTACAGAAGCAGATCTTGTCGAAGTTGCATGGAAGGGAATTATGCAGGACGTGATCGGGAAATATCCCGAACTGCCGCGCGAGAAATTTATCCATATTCCCAATGGCTTCGATGGCGCGGATTTCCCGGAACCAGATATTCATAAGCGCGCAGTGCGTCCGAAGAATGAGAAGTGTACTATCACGTATTCCGGTTCGCTGTATGGACCGCGTAATCCGCGAAGTTTCTTGCAGGCAGTTGAATCGTTGATTGCAAGGAAGGAAATAAATCCAGATAAGATGAAGCTGCGCTTTGTTGGAAGATTTAGTGCGCCGATCCATGAAATGCTCGATCAGCAAGCGGTGCGGTCGATGGTGGAATCTATAGAATATGTTCCCCATGCCAAAGCTGTAGAATTATTACTCGATAGCGATGCGCTGCTTCTTATAGTCGATGATGTGGCTTCCGTAGCAGAGATCGTTCCCGGAAAAGTGTATGAGTATCTCGGTGCGGCACGGCCTATCATGGCTATTGCGCCACCGGAGGGTGCCATCGGCGATCTGCTACGTGAGACGAACGCGGGCGAGGTTGTGAGGCAATCGGATATCGAAGGACAAGCGCGAATTATCAAGCGGATTTACGATGATTGGGTAAGCGGTCACTCCAGCTTCGCAATGAAATTGGATACCATTTCCCAATACGAACGCCGCGAAGCTACTCGCAAACTCGCCGGATTATTTGACCGGCTTACGCAATGACGTGGCAAGAATCCCTTGCTCATGCCGAGCAAAAGCTTGGTGAAGCAGGTGTTGATGATGCGCGAACCAATGCGGAGTATCTCGCCGCGCATGTTCTTTCTCAAAAGAGCAGATCAGAATTGCGTTCTATGCTTGATCGAGAAATGTCTTCAGCAGATTCAGACGGCTTTGATACGCTTATTTCTCGGCGTGCGAGCCGCGAGCCGTTGCAATATATTCTCGGTGAATGGGAATTCTTTGGATTGCGGATCAAGGTTGGACAGGAAGCACTCATTCCTCGCCCTGAAACGGAAATACTTGTTGAACAGGCATTAAGCGAAGCCGCTAAAATGCCTGCGAATATTTCTATTCTCGATATAGGCACGGGCACAGGCTGTATTGCGCTTGCAGTTGCCAAACATTTGCTGAGCGCATCTGTCGTTGGAATAGATATTAGTTCAGGTGCGATAGAACTTGCAAAGGAAAATGGAAAACTTCTTGGAATTCCCAATGCGCTGTTTCAGATCGGAGATGTGCTTTCGGAGGAATGGATAGATTCAATTTCCTCAAAGTTCGATCTGATCGTATCGAATCCGCCCTATATCAGCCGAACGGATTTCGAAACGTTGGAACCCGAACTTCGGAACTACGAGCCGCGCTTTGCGCTGACGGACGAATCGGATGGAACGATGTTCTACAAACGAATCCTCCAACTTGCCCCGAACTTGCTATCGGGTGGAGGAAGAGTATTGCTTGAAATAGGCTTCGGATCATCGAAATCTGTCGAGGAGATCGTGCAGTCGGGTGGGTTCGAAGTTCTCCGAACGGCCAACGATCTGGGAGGAATTCCTCGTGTTATTGTCGCTGGTTAATAATGAATTAATCTATCGAAATTACCCGTAAAAGCCCATTTTTTGAGAATGGCATGAGATTCGCTTCACTTCGGCTTGCAGTGCGGAATTCTCTTGGAATTTTGAGGTTTTATTAAGCTGCCATGCTACAGCTTCGCCAAAGCCAATCTCTTCAGCAACGCCTAACACCGCAGCAGGTTCAATACCTGAAATTACTGCAGTTGCCCATCCTTGCACTGGAGCAACGGATCAAATCGGAGCTGGAAGAGAATCCGATGCTCGAGGAAAGTTCCAACGACGAGGAGCGAGAGGATCAGGTCTCCGAAGATTCCTCCGGAGATGCCGTCGAGATAGATGTCGCTCCGGAGTTAGACGGCTCGATCGCATCGATCGAAGACCCGTTGGGGGTTTCCGCGCCGGACTTGACTGCAGAGCGTCTGCTTCAGCAGACGCGCGAGAATGAGGAACGACTCCGCGATGCCCAGACGGAACCCTCGAACGAATACTCGATCGAGGATTACATGAATGACGACACCGAAGGCTTTAAATCTCCAGCTTCGAACTCGTCAGACGATGAGCGGGAAGAGATGCCCCGTGCCGCATCGGAATCATTCCTGGAATCGCTCTACAATCAGGTTACGATGCTGAACTTGCCAGACCGGTTCCGCGCGCTGGCAGAAGAGATCGTCGGTTCGATCGATGCGGATGGATACCTTCGCGTACCGCTTGAACAGATCGCGCACGATACCGGAATTTCTTTTGGCGAAGAATATACGACCGCCGAAGCGGAATCTGTGCTGCGAAAAATCCAGAAGCTCGATCCCGTCGGTGTGGCCGCGCGCGATCTGCGAGAGTGCCTAACGATTCAGCTCGATGTGATGTCGAATCACAATCCTACGCGGGAGGTCGCGCGGAAGATCATTCGGGACCATTTCGATGATTTTGTCAATAAGCGATTCACCGCGCTCGGACGCCATCTGGCGATGGAAGTCCATGACCTGAAACCCGCGATCGACCTGATCCAACGCCTCAACCCCAAGCCGGGTGCAGCGGCAGGCGATACCGGAGCGGGCACGAACTATATCACAGCCGATTTCTTTATCGAGCGAACGGCCGATGGGAAGGATTTTACGATCACGTTGAACGAACGCGGCGTGCCGCCGCTCAGGGTGAACTCAGCATATAAAGATCTGATACGAAAGCAAGCGCCGGAGCATGGTAAATCGTTGACGCCGGAAGCAAAAGATTTTATCAAGAAGAAATTCGAAGCCGCGAAGTTCTTTATCATGGCCATCTACCAGCGGCGGGAGACGATGATGCGTGTGATGCACGCCATCGTCACGCGGCAGCGCTTGTTCTTCGAGCAGGGCGAAAAATACTTGAAACCGCTTATTTATAAAACGGTTGCCGAAGATATTGGGATGGATATTTCCACGATCTGCCGCGTGGTGAATGGGAAGTATTGCCAAAGCGATTTTGGAGTGTTCGAACTCCGGTATTTCTTTTCGGAAGCGATCCACACGCATTTAGGCGAGGACGGCGAAAACGCAGGCGGGGAAGCAGTTGCGAACAAGGTGGTGAAGTTCCGCATCAAAGAGATCATCGAATCGGAATCCGGTGCTGAGCCGCTTTCGGATGAAAAGATCCTATCTATCCTGAATGGCGAGGGCTTCGATGTGGCCCGCCGAACCGTTGCAAAATACCGTGAGCAGATGAATATCCCCGTGGCACGATTGCGGAAAAAGTTGATGTAACAACGCGAGCAGTTTCATGCTTATTTTATGAGATTATTTCTTCTGTGTTGTGCAGCTATTCTCATTTATACAGCCAATACAGTGTATGGACAGGTGCAAGCAGACACTTCTCAACGTCTCTATGATAAAATTACCTATCGAATCGACTCTTCTCACATTCAAAGCACAATTCGCATCGGCGGGTCATTGGCGGGGCAGTACAATAGTTCACTCGATGCCCCAATCCAAATTGGACCTGCTGATAATACCGGAGGGTATTATTACCATTATGGGCTAAATGGCGATCTTGCTGACTTAAATCTTCATCCCGAATTGAGTTTTAGTATTGATGGGTTACTTATATCGCATTTCCGTTACCGATTTCAATTGGCCTATGATGCATTTGGTTTTGGATGGTCAGATGGAATGCCTCTTAATAATGGAGCACCTCTTCCCTATTATCAGAATAGTACTGGTGCGGCGTCATTAAAATTATCAGCGGGATTGCAAGAAGCAAGCGACTATTTTTTACTTGATCTGGGATATGGCGAATATTTATTTGCTGGACACGGCGTTGGCGCATCGAATGGTCCTGCTACACCATACAATGAGGTTGCTTCTTCATTATTCACATGGGGAATCACTGCTGGGGAAGACATTCCGCTTTTGAGCCATAGACTTTATTTATCGCCCGAAATATATTATTCAAGGAACACCCCAACCATTCATCCGATAGAAAATTTTATTCCCAATACCTTCTCGTTAGGCTTTCGATTAAACTTAGAGTGGGTAATCCTTGAGCATTATCAGCAAATCGAAGAAGGTCGTCAGAAAAACAGGCGTGTGGATCTAAAGCAAGTGAATGGGAAAGATCGTTGATCGCTCAATGTTGAGCCACGGGATTCTTTACCACAAATGTAGCATCGAGATGAGCTTTGCGACCTTTCCTGGTCAGATCGTTTATGTCGAACACCCGTTCCTGCCCGCCTGGGAATGGTTTTATATGTTTATCGTGTGGATGTTCGAGCGCGGTAGAAAATACCCGGTAATGCATCGAGAGCCCTGTGAAAGCTTCTTCCATGCCCGGCATATCCAACTTCATAAATCCACCTTCCTTTGGCGGCGCATATAACGTTAGGGAAGTCCTTGCTTTCGTGTGCGCCACCTTTAGTCGCACATCATCCGAGTCGCTCTGGTCGTTAGAAGCGGGGCCTATTGCGCTGGTGGTGTTGGCCATCCGATGAAAAGCTCCGGGAAGGGAATCGACGTTCGTCACGGCGGCTTCCAACGTGAAATATGTGATAGAATCGACCGTTGTATCATGGAACTCAAAGGAGGAGATGCCGCTCATTCCAATAATGTGTTCGATCTGAATGAGTGAGTCGCGCCGAAGCGAGAAAGTATGCCGGATCGAATCCTGGATCATACTCGGAGTGACTTTGACAGAATCGCCCATTCCACTGAACGAGGCAAGTTCCTGAAAGAACTCATTCCCGAACCCGATCGTCTGCCGGATGCGGAACGTGCCATTCGGATTCTGGACGATATCGTAATAGAACTCGAAACAGCCGCTAAAGCAGAGGCTGGAGCAGAGCAGCGCAAGAACGAAATAGGGGCGTATTCGCATCTTAGCTCACAAGATGATCATTTCATCAGGAACGTGAAAAATAAACTATCTCACCTAAAATTCGTGAATTGAATAGGGAAGTCGAGGCTTTGGGCTTTGAGGATCTGGATGGCGGTTTGGAGGTCGTCCTTGCTTTTGCCGGTAATGCGGACGGCATCGCCCTGGATCTGCGCCTGCACCTTCATTTTCTGCTCTTTTACAAGTTTGGTGATAACCTTGGCCTGTTCGCCTTCGAGTCCGGTTTTGATCTTGACGACCTGCCGCAGGCTGGAATTAGTGGCAGGCTCCACTTTTTGATAATCGAGGGATTTCATCGAAACACCGCGCTTGATCATTTTCTGATTCAGTGTTTCGGTAAGGGCGCGGAGCTTCATATCGTCCGAGGTGTGCAGAGTGATCGTCTTTTCCTTGGGTTCCCAGTCGATTGTAGTGTTGGAACCTTTGAAATCGTAGCGCTGGTCGATCTCTTTTCGGGCTTGATTGATGGCATTATCGACTTCCTGCTGATCGACTTCGGAAACGACATCGAAAGAAAATTGTGGCATAAACCTGGATTACGCTGATTTTTATGATGATTACGCTGATTGGATCTTTGGATTTATTATTCCGAGAACATTAATAATACGTCATGTAACTCCCGGTACTCATTTTTCTGAGGGTAAAAGTGTTACTTTTTGGCGGTTCAGGTGTCTTATTAATAGGGGCTGGCACGGTCTGTGCATGTGATATTACTGCGTGTATGGATTCGAAGCCTGTTGAAACAAATTTGTGGCAATTAGCGAATACACAATAAACGATACTCCAGAAAGGAGCAATACCATGAAACAAGATAATTTTACCGGACTTAGCGGAGCCGAATCGGAGCATTCGAACTCGCTGAAAGAACAGGCGCAGGATTTCCTCCAGCGTGCCTATCGGTTGCAGATGTCCGGTCATCTGAACGAGGCGATCGAAAATTACAAGAAGTCGATCGAAGTGCTGCCGACGGCCGAAGCACATACGTTTCTCGGCTGGGCGTACAGCTTTTTAGGGGATTACGATTCTGCTATCAAGGAATGCCAGAATGCGATCGAGCTTGACCCGGATTTTGGGAATCCGTATAATGACATCGGCGCGTATCTCATCCAGCAAGGCGATCTTGAGGAGGCTATTCCATACCTTGAGCAAGCAATGGAAGCCAAGCGTTATGCCACGCCGCATTTTCCGCACTATAATTATGGGCGGATACTCGAACGCCGCGGGCTGTGGTTCGAGGCGTTAGGGGAGTACAAAACCTCCCTCGATCTGGAGCCGAATTACA
>Ga0206934_1207_pt1 | contig 15252 bp, 14 predicted proteins | sample Alteio_BWOrgHeat_16_FD_152932 | JGI IMG/M metagenome (GOLD analysis project Ga0206934, IMG submission 152932) | Enriched cells from forest soil in Barre Woods Harvard Forest LTER site, Petersham, Massachusetts, United States -... | ecosystem: Environmental > Terrestrial > Soil > Temperate forest >...
AAATCCGCTGCGGTGCTTGCGCATTTTTATGAGCCAAAAGGCCGCGGACGTATCCGTGAATTGGCGGTGAAAGGCGGGCATTTGCACCTTGTCGATGATGCGTATAATGCAAGTCCCATTTCCATGCGCGGCGCGATCGAGAAGATCGCTGAAATTCGTGCTGCATCGACACAAATATCACGCACAGTCGTTGTGCTTGGTGATATGCTGGAACTCGGCGAACAAGCGGAAGAGCTGCATGTTGGTTTGATGCCAGCCATCATTAATAACCAAATGGAACTGGTTTTTGCTGCAGGAAAGTTCATGCAAAAACTCTATGATGCGCTGCCTGATAGTATGCGGGGTGCCTATCGTGCAACCAGCCAGGACTTGGCCCCCGTCGTCGTGGGCGCATTGCGGCCGCATGATCTGATTTTGATCAAAGGTTCACATGGTAGCCGCATGGATGTGGTGGTGGATGCGATCGAGGAAAATGCACGCCAATTTACGCGCGAAGAAGGGAGCAAAGATGCTTTATAATCTACTCTACCCACTGGCCGGCGAATCGGGATTTTTTAACCTCTTTAAATACCTCACCTTCCGTTCCGGTGGCGCGATGATGACGGCGCTGCTGATCAGTTTTTTGATGGGACCAGGGCTTATTCGCTGGTTAAAACTGAAGCAGCATGGCGGCCAACCCATTCGTGATGATGGCCCCGCGTCGCACCTGCTCACCAAGAAAGGTACGCCCACGATGGGCGGACTGATGATGCTGTTTTCCGTAACCGTTTCCACCATTCTGTGGGCGGATATTCGCAGCGATTACGTTTGGATTGCGCTGGGTGTCACACTGGGTTTCGGCGGCATCGGGTTCATCGACGATTACCTCAAAGTGTCGAAGAAAAATCACAAAGGCTTGCCAGGAAAAAAGAAACTTTTGCTGCAGTTCCTGATCTCTTGCGGTGCAGCATATTGGATTGCATCCGTGACACCGGAATGGATGAACCATCATCTCGCCTTCCCGTTTTTGAAAAACGTTTTGCTCAATCTTGGCTTGCTCTATATTCCATTTGCGATGTTGGTGATTGTGGGCGCCTCGAATGCGGTGAATCTTACCGATGGACTCGATGGTTTGGCGATTGTGCCAATCATGATTGCAGCGGCTTGTTTTGCGCTGATTGCCTATCTCGTCGGCAATGCCGTTTACTCCGAATATCTCAAAATTAATTTTGTGCCGGGCACGGGTGAATTGGCTGTGTTCTGTGCGGCGATTATTGGCGCAGGGCTTGGGTTTTTATGGTATAATGCGCCGCCTGCGATGGTGTTCATGGGCGATACAGGATCGCTTGCTTTCGGGGGTGCGCTCGGCACGGTGGCGGTGATTACCAAACATGAAATTGTGTTGGCCATTATTGGTGGGTTATTTGTGCTCGAAGCGGTGTCGGTAATGATTCAAGTGGCCTCGTTTAAAATGACCGGCAAACGTGTGTTCCGCATGGCGCCGATTCATCATCATTTCGAGAAAATGGGCTGGCTGGAATCGACAGTGGTGATTCGCTTTTTGGATCATTGCGGTGATCCTCGCACTGGTCGGTCTATCGAGCCTGAAGTTGCGCTAATGGATTTGCCCTTCGCCAAAGGAAAGCATTACGCGGTATTGGGTTTAGGGAAATCCGGTCGCTCTGCAGTGCGCGCGCTGCTTGCGTCTGGCGCGCAAGTGACGGCGTGGGACGATCATGAGGCTGCGCGTATTGCTGCGCAAAAAGAAAATGCTGCATTGCACATTGCTGCACCTGGTGAGTGGCATTATTTGGCATTCGCCGCGCTTATTGCAAGCCCTGGCATTCCACATCAGCATGCAGCAATTGCTGCAGCAAAAAAGCAGCGGGTGGAAGTGATCAATGATGTGGAATTGCTGGTGCGGGCGAATCCGAATGCGACTTATGTTGGCATTACCGGTACGAATGGAAAATCGACTACGACAACGCTGATTGCGCATGTGCTGAAAGCATGCGGGAAACGTGTGGAAGTTGGCGGAAACCTTGGCACTCCGGCGCTTGAGCTTGCGCCGCTTGGCAAAGATGGTATCTATGTGATCGAGCTTTCATCCTATCAGTTGGAGGCGATGAATTCGCTGCATGTGCATGTTGCTGTGTGGATGAATATCTCGCCGGATCATATCGATCATCATGGGAGTATGGCGGCGTATATCGAAGCCAAGCGCCATCTGTTCGACCGGCAGAATGCGGATGATGTGGTGGTCATCGGTGTCGATGATGCAGTGAGCGAATCGGTAGCGCGGGAATTGATTGCCGGTAAGCAGCAAAAAATTATTCCCATCAGCGGAAAAGACGCGGTGAAGCAAGGTGTTTATGCGCAGCATGGTATTTTGCATAATCATATGGCTGCGCAGCAATTATTGGGCGATTTTAGTCAAAATAAATCGCTCCAAGGTGAGCATAATGGGCAAAATGCTGCGGCTGCTTATGCTACATGTGTAGCGCTTGGTTGTGCGCATGACGACATCATTACAGCGATGCCAAATTATGTTGGTTTGCCGCATCGCATGCAGTGGTTGGGTGAGGTTAGCGGGGTGACATTCATTAATGACAGTAAGGCAACCAATGCGGATGCAGCTGAAAAATCGCTACGCACATTTGATAATATTTATTGGATTTTAGGCGGTGTAGCGAAAGAGGGCGGCATTGAATCGTTGGCGCAATATTTCTCTAAAATCCGCCATGCATATTTGATGGGTGAAGCAACCGAGATGTTCGCCGCAGTGCTTGAGAATCAGGTGGCGTATAGCAAATGTGGCACGCTGGATGTCGCATTTCATGCTGCAACAAAAGCTGCAGAAAAAAATGGCGGTACGGTGCTGCTAGCGCCTGCTTGCGCATCGTTTGATCAGTTCCCGAATTTCGAAAAACGCGGGGAAGCTTTTGGCGCGTTAGTGCAGCAATATCGCATGGGAGGTGGCCATGCCGCTACAGCTTGATCGGCGCAACACGACGGCGCTTGGCCGTTGGTGGTGGACGGTGGATCGCTCGAGTTTCATCGCGATGCTGCTGCTGATTATCATCGGCTTTTTTCTGGTGATTGCGGGCAGCCCGCCGGTGGCGCGGCGCCTTCGTTATAACGATATGTATTTCGTGACGCGCCATCAGATTTATCTCGCGATTTCGACGGTGACGATGGTGATTGTCTCGATGCTGGAGGTGCAACGCATTCGTCGCCTGGCGGTGCTGGGATTTGCGTTGAGCCTGCTGTTGCTGATGCTGTTGCCGTTTGTCGGATTCGAAAATAAAGGCGCGATTCGCTGGTTGCGATTGGGGCCGATTACGATGCAGCCTTCCGAATTTATGAAGCCCTGTTTCGCGATTGTGCTGGCCTGGGTATTTTCAGCGCGGTTTCATTTCCCGAAATTTCCGAGCTATACGTTGGCGATTATTCTCTATGTGATTGTCGCGGCCCTACTGATCATGCAGCCGGATTTTGGGATGGCAGTGACGGTGACGGGCATGTTCGCAGTGCAATTCTTTCTGGCGGGGATGCCGTTTTTCTGGGTGTTCGCCACGATGGGGATGGGGGTGTTCGGTATTATCGGCGCCTATCAAATGTTGCCGCACGTGGCGTCGCGGATTGACCGGTTTTTGGATCCGGCGAGTGGCGATAATTACCAAGTCGATAAATCGATCGAAGCGTTTAAACATGGCGGATTGCTTGGGCGTGGTCCGGGCGAGGGGCTCGTGAAATTGCATATCCCCGATTCGCATACGGATTTTATTTTCTCGGTCGCGGGTGAAGAATTCGGGCTGCTATTCTGCCTGATGATTATTGCGATTTTTGCCTTCATTGTGGTGCGTGGATTTCTGAAACTGGGGCGTGAACATGATATGTTTACGCTGATTGCGGTTGGCGGGCTGCTGACGCAATTTGGCATTCAGGCGATGGTGAATATGGGCGTGGCGGTGGATCTGCTGCCCGCCAAGGGAATGACGCTTCCGTTTTTGAGCTATGGCGGGTCGTCGATGGTGGCGATCGCGGGTGGGATGGGGATGATGCTGGCGCTGACCAAAAAACGCTATGGCCAGAAGGCTACCCGCCGGCGCGCCAAAGTGAATTTTGCCAGTAAAACGGCGAATAACGCTAAATAAGAGCGAATAGGTCCTTGTAGCGGTTTATAAGAATGTGCAGGAAAAATATGACGAAAAATCTCCAAAATTGGGTAGATATCGCGCCAGTGACGATTGCGCCGGGCTATCGTGCGCGGTTCATCCATTCGGTGACGATGACGTTTGCATTATGGGATGTTGAGTCGGGCGCGCCACTGCCGGAGCATTCGCATCCGCACGAACAGGTGACGCATTTGCTGGAGGGCGAGTTTGAGATCACGGTGGACGGTTTGGTGCATAGGATGAAAGCAGGGGACGTGCTAGTGATTGCTTCGCATGCTGTGCATTCCGGCGTGGCCGTTACCGCGTGTCAGATTCTCGATGTGTTCTCGCCGGTCCGTGAGGATTATGTGCTGGATATTGGGCATAATCGCTAAACAGCACTTGCGCGAATCACGGCGGCGGGGCAGCATGCTGCCATGGGCGATTCAAAAACCATTATTCTGGCGGCAGGCGGCACGGGCGGGCATATTTTCCCGGCCGAGGCGCTGGCGGAAGTGCTGCGCGCGCGCGGGTTTGATCCGCAGCTGATTACGGATCACCGGTTCCATGATTATAATAAATCGAGTGCGGATGGGATGTTGCGGTCGATTCCGATTCACACGATTCGCGCCGGTTCGCTGGGTGGCGGGTTGACCAAGAAACTGAAAAGTGTGGTGGGCATTCTGCTCGGCACCTTGCAAGCAGCGCGGTTGATTCGGCAATTGCAGCCGATCGCGGTGGTTGGTTTTGGCGGGTATCCTTCATTTCCGACGATGCTGGCGGCAGTGCTGCTGAAGCGGCGTACGATTTTGCATGAGCAGAATTCGGTGCTGGGCAAAGTGAACCGTGCACTCGCCGACCGCGTCACATTTATTGCCACGACCTATGCCGATACGCAGAAAATACCGGACGGCGCGCGCGCGAAAGTGCGCCATACCGGCAATCCGGTACGCGCGGCGATTCAGGTGCTTTCGCAGCTGGCTTACTCGGAATTGGCGGCCGATGGCATGATGCGTCTGCTGGTGATTGGCGGCAGCCAGGGAGCGAGCATGTTCAGCACCGTGGTGCCCGAGGCGATGGCGCTGTTGCCCGAGAATTTGCGCGCGCGGATTCGGCTGGACCAGCAATGCCGCGCGGTGGAATTGAAGGAAGTGCGCGCGCGGTATGAAGCCATCCATATGCAGGTCGATCTGGCGCCGTTTTTCAGCGATGTGGCGGCGCGGGTGGCGAATACGCATCTCGTGATCAGCCGTGCCGGTGCGTCGAGCGTGGCGGAGCTGATGGTGGCCGGGCGCCCGGCAATTCTGGTGCCGCTGCCAAGCGCCACCGACAATCACCAATATTTCAACGCGCAAGCGGTGGAAGATAAGGGCGCTGGCTGGGTGGTGACGCAGGATGCGTTCACGCCCGCGTCGCTTGCCAATCGGTTGGAAACGCTGATGCAAGTGCCCAAACGTTTGAGTGAATGTGCCGCAGCGATGCGTCAGCTCGGCACGCCCAATGCGGCGGATTTACTGGCGGATGTGGTGGTGGGATAATGTATTTTCTGATCAAAACATTGCTTTCGGCCGTGATTATCACCGTGGTTTCGGAAGTGGCGAAACGCAGCCCGTCGCTGGGTGCGCTGATTGTTTCGCTGCCGCTGATTTCGATCCTCGCGATCATCTGGCTCTGGCGCGATACGGGCGATGTGGAGCGCGTGGCTGCCCATGCACACGCGACGTTCTGGTATGTGCTGCCATCGTTGCCGATGTTTCTGGCGCTGCCCGCGATGCTGCGCGCAGGCGTTGGTTTCTGGCCATCGCTTGGCCTTGCCTGTGTGCTGACGGTGCTGCTTTATGGCGCGATGGTGTGGCTGACCGAAAAATTTGGCATACAATTGACTTAAGATTTGAGTGAGAGCGATATGAGCAACAAAATTCACCCATTCCCCATTTCCGCGCGCATGCCGCTGGAGATCGGCTGCATTCATTTCGTCGGCATCGGCGGCATCGGCATGAGCGGGATTGCGGAAGTGCTGCATAATCTCGGCTACACGGTGCAGGGATCGGATATTGCCGATAGCTATACAGTCGAGCGGTTGCGCAAGCATAACATCAAGGTGATGATCGGCCCGCATGCAGCGGAGAACGTGAAAGGCGCCGCTGCGGTGGTGATTTCAAGCGCGGTGAAGGCGGATAATCCGGAAGTAATCGAAGCGCGCGCCAACCGTATTCCCGTGGTGCGCCGGGCGGAAATGCTGGCGGAATTGATGCGGCTGAAATCGACGATTTCGATTGCGGGCACGCATGGGAAAACGACGACGACTTCGCTGATTTCGACATTGCTGCTCGCCGCCGATAAGAAGCCGACGGTGATCAATGGCGGCATCATCAACGCCTATGGCACCAATGCGATTTTGGGTGAGGGCGAGTGGATGGTGGTCGAGGCTGATGAGAGCGATGGCACATTCATCCGCATTCCATCGACCGTGGCGGTGGTGACGAATATCGACCCCGAACATCTCGATCATTACGGCAATTTCGAGGCGCTGAAGGCAGCGTTTAACCAGTTTATTACGCAGCTGCCATTTTACGGTTTTGCGGTGATGTGCGCGGACCATCCGGAAGTGCAGGCACTGATGGCGAAAATCATCGACCGCCGGATTATTTCCTATGGCACCAGCCCGCAGGCGGATGTGCGCGCGGTGAATATCCGTCAGATCAAGGATGCGCAATTGTTCGATGTTGAAATCAGCAATCGCGCGAGTGGCGAAACGGTGCAGATCAAAGATGTGCATTTACCGATGTATGGGCTGCATAACGTACGCAATGCGCTGGCGGCGATTGCCGTGGCGCGCGAAATCGGCATCGAAGATAAAGCGATTTTGAAGGGCTTGCGAGAATTTGGCGGCGTGAAGCGGCGCTTCACCAAAACCGGTGAGTCGCATGGGGTGACGGTGATCGATGATTATGGCCACCATCCGGTCGAAATCGCTGCAACCCTCTCAAGTGCGCGCCAGGCGGTGGAAGAGCGCGGCGGCAAGGTGATCGCGGTAGTGCAGCCGCATCGCTACACGCGCCTGTCGCACCTGTTTAATGATTTCTGCACCTGTTTCGACAATGCCGATACGGTGCTCGTCGCCGATGTGTATAGCGCGGGTGAGGAGCCGATTGAGGGCGCCAGCCGCGATGCGCTGGTCGCGGGGATTCGCGCGCATGGGCATAAACATGTGCTTGCGCTGCCAGGCGAAAACAAACTCGCGGAACTGGTTGCGGAAATTGCGCAGCCGAATGATTTTGTGATTTGCTTAGGCGCTGGCAGCATCAGCAAATGGGCGGCGCATCTGCCTGAGCAGCTGGAGCCGCTGCTCGAGAAAAAGCTGAAAGCGCGTGCGTAGCGACCTGCCAGAAGTACGTGGATCGTACCGCTTCGACGCGCCGCTTGGTAAAACCAACTGGTTCGGTGTAGGCGGTAATGCGGAAGTGTTGTTCAAGCCCGAAGATACAGCAGATCTGGCGCATTTTTTAAAATATAAGCCGCAAAATTTACCGCTCACGGTGATCGGCGTTGGCTCGAATCTCATCGTGCGCGATGGCGGCATCGAAGGCGTGGTGATTCGCCTCGGCCGGGGGTTTACCGATATTCAAATCGAGGGTGACGTGCTGGCCGCTGGTGCGGCGGCGATGGATGTGCATGTCGCCAATTTCGCGGCTGAGCATGGGCGCGCGGGGTTGGAGTTTTTGTCCGGTATTCCCGGCACGATCGGTGGCGCATTGGCGATGAATGCAGGTGCCTATGGGCGCGATATGGCGGCGGTTTTGTTGCGTGCGGAAGCGGTGACGCCGGAGGGTGAAATCATTACACTCACACTTGCTGAAATGCACTATGCCTACCGCCATTATGGCGGCCCGACGGGATTGATTTTTACGCGGGGATGGTTGCAGACCACGGCGGACGATGCGCAGCAAATTACCGCCCGCATCGCAGAAATCAAAGCCTCGCGCGAGGCGACGCAGCCGATTCGGGAGCGCACGGGCGGCAGCACATTCAAAAATCCCGATGGGGCGAAAGCGTGGGAATTGATTGATAAGGCCGGTTGTCGCGGGCTGCAAGTGAGTGGCGCGCAAATGTCTGAACTTCATTGCAATTTCATGATTAATACCGGTGGCGCGACGGCGGCCGACCTCGAAAATCTCGGTGAGGAAGTGTGCGCGCGCGTTCTGGCGGCCACAGGCATGTCGCTCGAATGGGAAATTCGGCGGATCGGGCGCGCCAAATAACGCTATTGCTGTTGCAAGCGCGTGGCGGTTACGTTAGAATTTCCGCAAAGCAAAAATCCAAAAAATCGGCAAGAAAACCAATGACGCAATCGGAAAGGTGCGCGGCGTATGCATGTTGCCGTTTTAAAAGGTGGGTTTTCTGCGGAGCGTGAAGTGTCGCTTACCAGCGGCGCAGCCGTGGCGAAAGCCTGCCGCGAACTTGGCCATGAAGTGACCGAAATTGATGTGTCGACGGACGTGGTTGAACAATTGTTCGGCGCGCGACCCGATGTCGCGTTTAATGCACTCCATGGCCGTTTCGGCGAGGATGGTGGCATGCAGGGCGTGCTCGAACTGCTCAAAATTCCTTACACCCATTCGGGCGTGCTGGCTTCGGCCGTGGCGATGGATAAGCCAATGGCGAAAGTGATTTTTGCTGCAGCTGGCCTTACGGTGGCGCAAGGCAAGGTCGTGCATAAGGCTGAGCTGTTTGGCCAAGACCCCATGCCGCGCCCCTATGTGGTGAAGCCCGCGAATGAAGGTTCGAGCGTGGGGGTGAAGCTGGTGTTCGAGAAAGATAATTTCTTTTTCACCGAGCAAAACTGGCCCTATGGCGAGACGGTGCTGGTCGAAAAATACGTGCCCGGCCGTGAGCTGACGGCGGCGGTGCTCGATGACGTGTGTCTGGGCGTCACGGAAATCACAATTCCCAAAGGTTTTTACGATTACGACAATAAATATACTGCGGGTGGTTCGGTGCATATCTGCCCCGCGCAATTACCGCAGAAAATTTACGATGAAGTGATAAAAATGGCCGTCACCGCCCATCAGGCACTGGGTTGCCGCAGCCTGAGCCGCTCCGATTTCCGTTGGGATAAGCAGGGCGATGGTAAAATTTACATTCTCGAAACCAACACCCAGCCGGGGATGACGCCGCTGTCGCTCAGCCCGGAACTGGCCGCCTATGCGGGCATTAGCTTCAACGCACTGGTGCAAAAATTGATCGATGGAGCGCGCCTCGATGGCTAAACGTGCGCGCATCAAAGTGAAACCAGCGGCGGGCGTGCGCAGCACCTCGCGCCACGAAGCGCAGGCGCAGTTTCACCGCAAAAAACAGCAGCAGCGCATGCGGCAATTGCGCCGCCGCGTGGCGCTGATCGGCTGCGGCATTGTGGGCGTCGCGTTTGCGATTGGCAGCTGGCGCATCGAGCATTCGGGCGTGCTGCAGCAATGGACGCAGCATAATAGCGACCGGTTCTGGAACATCACGTCAGCCGCGGGTTTCGAGGTGAAGCAGGTCTATCTCACGGGGCGCGAACATGCGGATCCGATGGTGGTAAAAGCAGCGCTCAACGTGCAGCCCGGCGTGCCGATTCTGGCGCTGCCGCTGAAAGAAATGCAGGCGCGGCTGGAGGCGATTCCGGAAGTGAAAGCGGCGGTGATTTCGCGCCAGCTGCCGGGGGCGATTTCCATCGCGCTCACCGAACGTTCGCCCGCCGCCTGGTGGCAACGCGGCGACAGCCATGTACTCGTCGATAGCGACGGGATTGTGCTGGCGCGCGGCAATTATCCGAATATGGACAAACTGCCGGTGATGGTGGGCGAAGATGCGCCGAAACATGTGCGCGAACTGACCACTTTGCTTGCGAGTGAACCGAGTTTGCAGCATGAAGTAGTGGCGGCGGTGCGCGTGGGCGATCGTCGGTGGAATGTGCAGCTGAAGCGCGACATCACCGTGATGCTACCCGAGGGTGACCCGGCGCAGGCATGGAAGCGCTTCGCAACATTGGTGATCACGGATGGGCTGTTCAATAAAGCTATCCGTAGTGTGGATATGCGTATGGAAGATCGGGTTTTTATCATGCCACTTGAACAACAGAAATCGATGGTTACACTAACCAACGCGAAAGAGACTTAAGAGGACCACGATGCGCGAACGCCCATCCGCCACACGAGAAATTATTGCTGCGCTGGATATCGGCACGACCAAGATCGCCTGCCTCATCGCGCGGGTGACGGACGAGGGTGAATTGTCGGTGATTGGCGTGGGCCATCAGCTCGCGCGCGGCATTAAATCCGGCGTGATTACCGATGTGGGCGAGGCGGGGACATCCATTGCGGCTGCGGTGCATGCGGCCGAACAAATGGCTGGCGAAACGGTTGAGAATATCATCGTCACGGTGAATGGTAGTAACCTTAAATCACGTAACGTGTCGGTCGAGCTTGAAGTGCTGGCGGATGGCGTGAGTGACCAGGATATTGCCGACATTATTCGCGAAGGCTGCGCCAGTCTGGATGCGCCAGATACTACGATCCTCCATTATTTCCCGGCGCATTATCAGCTCGATGGCGCGCGCGGCTTGCGTGATCCGCGTGGCATGATCGGCAAAAAACTCGGCGCGGAATTGCAGATCATCACCGCGCGCGAAAGCTACATTCGCAACCTCTCGCAATGCATCGCTCGCGCGCGCCTCAATATCGACGATTACGTGATGGCGTCGCATGCTTCGGCGATGAGCGTGCTCGAGGAAGATGAAATGAATCTCGGCGTCACGCTGATTGATATGGGCGGTGGCGTCACCAGTTTCTCGGTGTTTGTCGGTGGCCGCAACGTCTATTCCGATTCGATTCCCGTCGGCGGCAATCACGTGACGAGCGATATCGCGCAAGGCCTCTCAACCAATCTGCACCACGCGGAGCGCTTGAAAACCCTACATGGTAGCGCGATTAATTCGGTCAAAGATTCGGAAGTGATGATCGATGTGCCGCAACTCGGTGAGCGCGAGGAAGACGAGCCAACCACCATGCCGCGCGCGATGCTGGTCGGCGTGATTCGCCCGCGTATGGAAGAAATTTTTGAATTGATTCGCGGCAAGCTTGAAGCCAGCGGTGTCGATAAAATCGCCGGCCGCCGCTGCGTGCTCACGGGTGGTGCCAGCCAGATGCTTGGTGTCGGCGATCTCGCTGCGCGCATGCTCGGCAAACAGGTGCGCAAAGGTAAGCCGATGCCGATTGCAGGCCTCGCTGAAGCTGTAAGTGGCCCGGCATTCGCCAGCGTTATCGGCATGCTGCGCTATGTGAGCCACCGCCCCTGGGAAGAAGAAATTTTGAACGCCGAAGCCTCGCGTCGCCATTGGCTGCCCGAGCGCATCGCCAACTGGTTTAAAGAGAATTTCTAATGGAACTGAATGCGACCACCATGCTGCTGCGCAACCTCAAAGCCTCGGTTGAGGCGAAACAACTTTTCGCGACACAAACCGAGCAGCAGGCGATCTTTCAGCGCGCCGCCGATGCAGCGATTGCCAGTTACCAATCCGGCGGCCGGCTCTATATCGCGGGCAATGGCGGCTCGGCAGCAGACGCGCAGCATCTGGCGGCGGAATTCGTCAGTCGCCTTGCGCGCGAACGCACAGCGCTGCCCGCCGAAGCGCTGACGGTCGATACCTCGATCCTCACTGCCATCGGCAACGACTATGGCTACGAACATGTTTTTTCGCGCCAGATTGCGGCGAAGATGACCAGCAAAGATATTTTCCTTGGGATCACTACGTCTGGCAAATCGCCCAACATTATCAAGGCGCTTGAAATGTGCCGATCGATGGGCATCCCAACGATTGTATTCACCGGCCATGATGGAGGGCTGGTGAAAGCGCACGCCGATTACTGCATCATCGCGCCGGGCATGGCGACCAGCACGATTCAGGAAATCCATATCGTACTGGCGCATACACTTTGCGAAGCGGTTGAAACCGCCATCTGCGTCTAATGCACGCTACGCTGTATCACCCTCGCGGCGAAACAGCAAAGCCCTGCGTTTTTCTCGACCGCGATGGTACGATCAATGTCGATAAAAACTATCTCTATAAGCCCGAAGATTGGGAATGGATCGCCGGGGCGAAAGAAGCGATTTTACGCGCCAATCAAGCCGGGTTTCTGGTGGTAGTGGTGAGTAATCAATCGGGTATTGCGCGAGGATTATATACGGCGAAGGATGTCGAGTTGCTGCACCAATTTGTGCATCATGAGCTGCAGCAAATAGGCGCACACATCGATGCGTTTTATTTTTGCCCGCATGGACCGGATGATGGATGCGATTGCCGCAAACCATCGCCGAAAATGCTGCAGCATGCGGCGCAGCAATTGAATATCGATCTGCAGCATTCTTATATGATCGGTGACAAGGTGATTGATGTGCAAGCAGGCATAAATGCTGGCGTTAAGTCGATATTGGTGCGAACTGGGCAGGGTGCAGAAGAAGCAAAAAAAGTGAAGACAGAAACGGTTATCGTTGAAGATCTCGATGCAGCAATGATGGTTGCAAAAATCGCTTAGTGCGTATTGGCAATATACCAATCGAGGGCAACAGCAAGCCCATCATTGATGCGATGCGTCGGCGCGTAACCCAGTAAATTGGCGGCTTTGGAGATATTAGCGAGCGAGTGGCGCACATCGCCGGCGCGGAATTCGCGATGTTCGGGCACGGCGTTGTGCAGGTTGGGGAAATGCGTGGAAAGTGCGGTGCGCAAGGCGGAATAGAGTTCGTTGAGGGACGTACGATCGCCGACGGCGACGTTATAGACCTGGTTGATGGCGGCGGGATTGCTGGTAGTGGCGGCGAGCAGGTTGGCTTGCACTACGTTGCCGACATAGCAGAAATCACGACTCGTTTCGCCATCGCCGTTGATATAGACGAGCTCGCTTTTGATGAGGCTGGCGATCCATTTGGGAATCACTGCGGCGTAGGCACCATTGGGGTCCTGGCGCTCGCCGAAGACGTTGAAATAGCGTAGGCCGATCGAGGAAAATCCGTAGCAGCGGGCGAAGACGTCGGCGTAGAGTTCGTTGACGTATTTCGTAACGGCATAGGGCGAGAGCGGTTTGCCGATTTCGTCTTCGACTTTCGGCAGGCCGGGATGGTCGCCGTAGGTGGAGCTTGAGGCGGCATAGACGAAGCGTTTCACGCTTGCGTCGCGGCTGGCGACGAGCATGTTCAGAAAGCCGTCGATATTGCTGGCGTTCGTGAGCAGCGGGTCTTCGATGGAGCGGGGGACGGAGCCGAGCGCCGCTTCGTGGAGTACGTAATCGGCGTTTTGCACGGCTTTCTGGCAATCTTCGAGCTTGCGGATATCGCCTTCGATGAAGGTGAAATGCTGCCAGTGTTTCTCGCTCACCGCTGTGCGAATCTGGTCAAGATTATGGCGATGGCCGGTGGAGAAATTATCCAAACCGACAACTTGTTGATTCAGTTTTAGCAGCGTTTCGACGAGATGGCTGCCGATGAAACCTGCAGCCCCCGTGACGAGCCAGCGCTTAGGCGATTGGCCCAGTGCATCGGCGAGCTGCACATAGGCGGTCATAGGCGCATGTCCGTTTGATCGGCAGGGAAGAGATATTTGATGTCGTAAATGACATGCGGGTCTTTGCCGAAGCTACGGATTTTCTCGATGCCCAGATCTTTGAATTGTCTGTGTGCAACCGCGAGGATGATGGCATCATACGCACCCGGCTGCGGCGCGGTAATCGGTGTGATGCCGTATTCATGCTGCGCTTCTTTGGCGTCGACCCATGGGTCGTAGACATCGACTTGCGCGTGATAATTCTGCAGTTCTTGAATCACATCAATCACGCGGGAGTTGCGTAGATCGGGGCAGTTTTCCTTGAAGGTAAGACCCATCACTAGCACGCGCGCGCCATCGCTATGGATGCGTTTGCGCGACATGGTTTTTACCAGTTGCGCCACCACATACGCACCCATGCCATCATTGAGGCGGCGGCCGGCGAGGATGATTTCGGGATGGTAGCCGATGGCTTCGGCTTTGTGCGTGAGATAGTAGGGATCGACGCCGATACAGTGGCCGCCGACCAGGCCGGGGCGAAAGGGCAGGAAGTTCCATTTGCTGCCGGCCGCCTGCAGTACGGCTTCGGTATCGAGGCCCATTTTGTTGAAGATGATAGCGAGCTCATTGATGAGGGCGATATTGAGATCGCGCTGCGTGTTTTCAATCACCTTGGCGGCTTCGGCGACGCGTATGCTTGGTGCGCGATGGGTGCCCACGGTGACGATTTCGCAATAGAGCGCGTCCACCACATCGGCGATTTCGGGTGTGGAACCGGCAGTGACTTTTTTGATGGTGGTGATGCGATGTTCTTTATCGCCGGGATTGATGCGCTCGGGTGAATAGCCACAATAGAAACCCACGGCGAGGGCTGGCGATTTTTGTTCTGTGTGGGTGATATATTTCAGGCCGGAAAATTTCTCGAGCACGGGGACGCAGTCATCTTCCGTCGCGCCGGGATAGACGGTGGATTCGTAGATCACGATATCGCCAGCCTTAAGTACTTTGCCGACGGTTTCGCTGGCGCCTAGCAGCGCGCTCAAATCCGGGCGTTTGTTTTTGTCGATGGGGGTGGGGACGGTGACGATATAGCAATTGCAGTTGCGCAAATCGTCGAGGTTCGTGGTGAAAGTGAGATGTTTCGCGTCGCGCAATTCTTCAGCTGAGGTTTCCAGCGTGCGATCATGTCCGGTTTTGAGTTCGTTGATGCGCGCTTCGTTGATATCGAAACCAATGACGGCGCGTATTTTGCCGAACTCGACCGCGAGCGGTAGCCCGACATAACCCAGGCCGATAATCGCTAATTTGATGTCTGCTGATTTCATGGGTTTGCGCTACTGGATTTTGAACCGCGTTGCACGTGTAAAATGCGCCTAATCGAAATAATCCGCTTCAGCGAAGGCGACGCCTTTTTCATCTTTAGCGGATAATTGCGGTTTTGCGCCCGAGGGTAGCTGCCAGTTTATGCCCAGTTTTGCATCGTCCCAGCGAATGCTGCGTTCATGCTCAGGTGCATAATAGTCGGTGGTTTTATAGAGT
>Ga0206934_1208_pt1 | contig 15204 bp, 15 predicted proteins | sample Alteio_BWOrgHeat_16_FD_152932 | JGI IMG/M metagenome (GOLD analysis project Ga0206934, IMG submission 152932) | Enriched cells from forest soil in Barre Woods Harvard Forest LTER site, Petersham, Massachusetts, United States -... | ecosystem: Environmental > Terrestrial > Soil > Temperate forest >...
AACCCGGATTAGAGCATGATTTCCTGGTAGCCTTTGCAAAGGCGCAGGCGATCATTGCAAGCATGGCGGGCTACATCTCGCACCAGTTGAAAAGATGCCTGGAAAATTCCAGTCGATTTATTTTACTGGTCGAATGGCAGAAACTGGAGGATCATACCGAAGGCTTCCGCAAGTCGGAAGAATATAAAGAATGGAAAAGTTTATTGCATCATTTTTATGATCCGTTTCCTGTGGTAGAACACTACGAAGCGATAAGCTGACTGAAATGGTTATACGTTTGACGTTGTACGTTATACGTGTAGCCACATTGAAGATTAAAAAAACGTAAGACGTACAACGTAGAACGTACGACAAAAAATGACAAAAATATTCAAACATGTACAAAGCACCGTGGTGCCGCTGCCGATAGAGAACATCGACACCGACCAGATCATACCGGCGCGCTTTTTAAAGGCAACTACCCGCGAAGGTTTTGGCAACAATCTATTCCGCGACTGGCGTTTCGACGGTGAGGACAATCCAAAGGATTTCGTGCTGAACCATCCGACCTATTCGGGCAAAGTACTAGTTGCCGGCAAGAATTTCGGCTGCGGAAGCAGTCGCGAACATGCAGCCTGGGCTATTGTCGATTATGGTTTCGACGTGGTAGTGAGCAGCTTCTTTGCTGACATTTTCAAAGGCAACGCGCTTAACAACGGTCTGCTGCCGGTTCAGGTAAGCGATGCCTTCCTGCAAAAGATATTCGATGCTGTTTATGCCAATCCGCATGCTGAGGTGGAAGTTGATCTGGATAACCAGATCATCAAAATATCCTCAACCGGCGAACAGGAAAGCTTTGAGATCAATGCTTACAAGAAAGCTTGCCTCATCAACGGGTATGACGATATCGATTATATTTTGAGTAATAAAGCGGCGATAGAGGAATACGAAGCAAGGTAAATGTGCAGATATGCGAATGTGCAGATGTGCAGATGAACTTGGCAAAATGACCTAATGACTAAATGACACAATGACTAAAAAAATATTAGTAATACCCGGCGACGGGATCGGCCCCGAAGTAACCACCTGGGGTAAGGCCGCGCTGGAAAAGATAGGCTCTATTTACGGGCATACTTTCACTTTTGATGAGGGCCTGATGGGCCACGTGGCTATTGAAGCTACCGGAACTTCTTTGCCCGACGAAACCCTGGCCAAAGCCAAAGCCAGCGATGCGATACTATTTGGCGCGGTTGGTCATATCAAATATGATAATGATCCTTCGGCTAAAGTTCGCCCGGAGCAGGGCTTATTGAAGATCCGCAAAGAGTTGGGCCTGTACGCCAACCTACGCCCCATCATGCTGTTTGATGAGCTGCTGAATGCATCGAGTCTGAAGCCTGAAATATTGAAAGGGACAGACATTCTGTTCTTCCGCGAACTGACCGGCGATGTGTACTTCGGCGAAAAGACCAGGGGTGAAGATTTCTCGTCCGACCTGATGATCTACCACAAATACGAAGTGGAACGCATCGCCCGCAAAGCTTACGAAGCCGCAAGGGTGCGTACCAAAAGACTTTGCTCGGTTGATAAGGCTAACGTTCTTGAGACCTCGCGCCTCTGGCGTTCGGTAGTGCAGGAGATCGCTAAGGAATACCCTGACGTGGAGACCGAGCACATGTTCATCGACAACGCGGCCATGCAATTGGTGAAAAACCCTAAGAAATTCGACGTAGTGGTAACCGCTAACCTGTTTGGCGACATCCTTACCGACGAAGCCTCGCAGATAGCAGGCTCGATGGGTATGCTGGCATCAGCATCGATAGGTGACGGCACCGGTTTCTTCGAGCCGATCCACGGTTCGGCACATGACATCGCCGGGCAGGACAAAGCCAATCCGCTGGCCTCCATCCTATCCGTGGCGCTGATGTACGAGATCAGCTTCGGATTAAAAGACGAAGCCAAACGCATTACCGACGCTGTCGATAAAACGTTAAAAGCAGGTTACCGCACAGGTGATATTGCTGATAGTAATACTGATAAAAGTAAGATTTTAGGCACCAAAGCTATGGGCGAGAAAGTGCTCGAGTACATTTAAGGTGAAAGCTGAAAGGCGAAAGGTTCGCCGCGTTCACCAATAAACTAATGAACCAGTGAACAAATGAACCAAAATGAAATGGGACGCTAACCTTTACGACAACAAACATTCCTTCGTATTCCAATACGGCGAGAGTGTGCTAGGTTTGCTGGAAGTAAAACCCGGCGAGCGTATACTCGATTTGGGTTGCGGAACCGGTCATCTTGCCAAAAAAATACAGGAACAAGGCGCTGAGGTTATCGGTATCGATGCATCGCCCGAAATGATCGCGCAGGCAAAAACAAACTATCCTGATTTGGATTTCAGGGTTGCTAACGGCGCTGGTTTCAGTTTTGACGGACCCTTTGATGCCGTTTTCACCAATGCTACATTACATTGGATAAAAGATGCTGATGGTGTGATAAAAAGCGTTTACAAGGCGCTAAAATCCGGTGGCCGTTTCGTGGGCGAATTTGGCGGCAAAGGCAATAATCAATTGATGATGGCCGCTGCGGCAACTATGCTTAAAAAACATGGCTTTATTAAAGACAATTTCACGATACCCTGGTATTATCCCTCAACTGCCGAATACGCCACCAGGTTGGAAGCCGGCGGTTTCCGGGTAACGTTTGCCACCCATTTCGACCGTCAAACGCTATTACAGGACGGTCGCGACGGCATGATCAAATGGTTCAACATGTTCGGCTCATCGATATTCAAAGTGGTACCGGCTGCCGAACTGCCGCAAATATTAAATGAAATTACCAACCTGCTGCAACCCACTAACGAAATAGATGGGCAGTGGTATGCGGATTATAAGCGGCTGCGGTTTGTAGCTGTAAAAGTGTGATACGTTGTACGTTAGACGTTGTATGTGCAATGTATTGAAAGAATAAACAACGTAAAACGTACTGCGTTAAACGTAAAACAAAATAATTATGCTCCACGATCCTAACCGCGTTTATGTTTTTGATACCACGCTCCGCGATGGCGAGCAGGTACCGGGCTGCCAGCTGACAACCCCCGAAAAGATAGAGATAGCCCGTGAACTTGAAGCGCTGGGCGTCGACATTATAGAAGCAGGTTTCCCGGTTTCGAGTCCGGGCGATTTCCAGAGCGTTGTGGAGATATCCAAATCGGTAAAAGAACCTACCGTTTGCGCGCTCACCCGCGCCAACAAGGGTGATATTGATGCCGCGATCGAAGCCCTTAAATACGCCAAACATCCACGTATCCATACGGGTATCGGCTCGTCGGATATGCACATCAAGTATAAGTTTAACAGTACGCGCGAGGAAATATTAGAGCGTGCCGTCGAGGCCGTTAAATACGCTAAGCGTGGTGTGGAAGACATCGAATTTTACGCCGAAGATGCCGGTCGCGCTGATATCGAGTACCTGGCTAAAATGGTCGAAGCGGTCATCGCGGCAGGCGCTACCGTCGTCAATATTCCTGACACCAACGGTTACTGCCTGCCTCACCAATACGGCGACAAGATCCGTTTCCTCAAAGAAAACGTTAAAAACATCGACAAGGCCATCATATCCGTGCACTGTCACAACGACCTCGGCCTGGCCACCGCCAACTCCATCGCCGGCCTCGCCAATGGGGCACGACAAATTGAAGGTACCATCAACGGCATCGGCGAACGCGCCGGCAACACTTCCATCGAAGAGGTGGTGATGATCCTCAAAACCCACCACAGCCTGGGCCTGCACACCCAAATACAATCACAACGCATTTATGATATCAGTCGCCTGGTAAGCACCCAGATGCGCATGCCCGTACAGCCCAACAAGGCTATCGTAGGCAGCAACGCCTTTGCGCACAGCTCGGGTATACACCAGGACGGCTTCCTCAAAATGCGCGAAAATTACGAGATCATCAAGCCCGAAGATGTTGGTTTCCCCGCCGCTACTATCGTGCTTACGGCGCGCAGTGGCCGTGCCGCACTCAACCACCACCTGGAACGTTTGGGCTACAAGCTGGATAAGGAAGAATTGGCCGAAACCTACCACCGCTTCCTTACCTTAGCCGACAGCAAGCTGGACATCCAGGACGAGGATTTGCATGGGCTGATCGTGAACCAGGCGGTTAAACAGGACCGCTGATTTAGGGTGATTCAGCTGATTGTCCGAATCACAGATTTTTCGCGGTGGGTTGTTTTTTTAAAGGCGCTCAAGAGGGCTTCGCCGTTTAAACTGATTAGGCTTATTTTACAGATTGCATGCCTACCCGCAAGGGAATCTTGTCTATCCATCAAATCCTGAAAATCGTGTTCAACAAAAAAAGGCGCCTCTCATCGAAGCGCCTTTAATTCTTATTTCGGATTAATCCTGTTAATCCATCAAATCGTAAAAATCGTGTTCTACAGCGTTAAATAAAACACGCCGCCGGCCGGAACGATCTTGGTGCTCATAAACACCGTGTAAGGCATGTAATAAAAACCTGCCTTTCCCCACGAGGATCCCCACGAGTTTTGCACCAGGAAAGCCTTTTTGGTATCGTCGTAACCCACAATCGGGGTAGCGTGGCCGCCCAGCAGCGTTACGCCTTTTGCCAGCGCACCGGTAGTGGTCAGCGGGTTGTAGGTGTTGCTGGTGGTGTTCAGCGCTTCAAAGTATTGGTAAGTGCGGGTATTATCATATACGTTCAGGCCCATCATAACCGGGATGTTGGCCCTTAATAAGGTTTTAACCGCACCTGTGTCGCCGGTAGCCACCATAGTAGCTTTGGTCACCTTAAAGCCCAGCGCGTTCGAAATAGCTGATGCCGAAGGCGGCGTTTTATAAGCGGTCGACTTGTCGCTGCTTGGATAAGCATACAGCGCCTCGGTGCAAACGCCGTATTTCTGCAGCGCCTGGCCAATGTTAACCATATAAGCGCCGTTGTCGGCGGTTATTTTTTCGCCCAATATGTTCACTCTTTCCTCGTAATAAATAAAGGCGGGGCTCACTACCGTTGGAAACGATCCGTATTTGTAATTATAACCTATCTCGTAAGCTTCGGCGCCGCAGAACGAGGTGCACGAGCCCAGCTGACCCTGGTCGCGGATGGCAGGCGTAGCCAGCGTAACGGTAACCGGGTTGCTGCCCGTGGCGTTTATGGCATGTTCGGCCACAAAGCTGGCCATGTCAAATTGGGGCACGTTGGCATACATATCCGGCGTGGCCGTCAATACACCATAAGTGTGCTGCGGCGACTGTACAGCCGAACTGTCGGCAGATGGATTTACCTGGTTTTTGGTACAGCTGTAAACTAACAGCATAGCGGCTGCAAAGCCTAAAATGGCGAGTGATTGGTACTTGTTTCGCATGTTTTACGGGGTTTTTGTTACACAATAGAGTTAATTATCAAATAGTTGGCAATCCAATATAGGTAAATTAACTGTTACAATTACAAATTTCGTGTCAATTAAGTTTTCCACATCGCTTTTGCAAGGGGCTGATAGTGTGGAGAATACACGGGGTTAGAGATTAGGGTTTGGCAGGTTGGAAATTAGAATTTAGCGTTTAGTATTTAGAAATTAGAGTTTAGAAATTAGGATTTAGATTTTAGGATTTTTAAATGTGGGCGTTTCCCGCTGGTAGAAACGGGTCAGGCTTTACGCTTATATGCCATGGGCATTAGGCACGAGGCCGATATCGCTTCAATCCTTAACGCGTGGGATGTTCATTTGGCATACGCGGCACGCGTGCGCCAACGGGGGACTTATAGTATTAAAAGAATGTCATGATTCCAGTTCGTTACCCAAAACGCTGCCTTGCGCCCGCAGGATTAAGGTTAAACCAATTTCATCGGCGGAAGAGAAGATCAGGCTCCTCCCCTAAAGAAACCGCGCAAAGGATAACCGGGGTATAAAACGCCGGGGATATTTCGAAAAAAACACCTCGCGCCGACCGCCCCTGCAACAAAAACAGAAAAAATAATCCAAATGCAAACAATTGGTTTATTTTTACATTCGTAATATTCGAATGGTAAAATTATTTGTCGGCGGCTTTCCGCTGAAGATCGATGAAATAGAGTTGGTTAAGTTGTTCAGCCTGCATGGCGACGTGAAAACAATTAAGCTGGTACGCGATAAAAAAACACGTATTTGCAAAGGCTACGGCTTTATTGAGGTTGCCGACCAGGCATCGGCCGATAATATTGTAGCGATGCTGAACGGCTATGAAATGGGCGACAAAGAGCTCGTGGTCAACATTCGCCCCGACGATCCCACGCCGGCACCAGCGTCCGCGCCTTCATATGAACCCCGACGCTTCTCGCCGAGACCCAACCCTGGCGCCAGCCACGGCCATGGCGCCACGGATTTTAAAAAGAAGCGCCCGCGCAGGGGAATGTGAGTAGTGAATGGTGAGTTACGGGGAATCCTGTCAATCTTGAAAATCCGTTTAATCGTGTTCTCAACGCCTTTCGCCAAGCTCTTAATACTCGACCCACTTTACTACGTTCACGTTCAGCTTGCTGCCTTCGCCGTATTTATCGCGTTCGCCGTTGAGCACGCGCAGGGTAACGCCTTCCTTTTCTATCAGCAGCTCTTCGTAAAAACCCTTGAACAATACTTGCTTCACCGTCCATTTTTTGCGGGCCCAGCCGCTTACGGTTTCGATCCATTCGGGGTAGATCATTACGTACTCGTTTTTGGCTTTTATGCCGCATAAGCGCGCCTCATCTGTTGTTAAAACATTGCACCTGGCCAGGAGCCGGGCGGAATAAAGGTTTTGGGGCTCGTTATATACTTTTTGTGGTTTACCGGCTTCAATAATTTCGCCGTTTTGCAGCACAATCATCGTATCGGCCATGGAGAGCACCTCGGCCGGGTCATGCGATACCATGATCACGGTGAGCCCTGTGTCTTTGACCACTTGCCTGATATCTTCCTGTAAGCCGTCGCGGAAGGAAGTATCCACCTGGTTAAAGGGTTCGTCCAGCAGCAGCACCCGGGGTTCGGTTACCAGGGCGCGGGCAATGGCTACGCGTTGCTTTTCGCCGCCGCTGAGGTCGGCCACCCGTTTACCGGCAAGGGCCGTCATGTTGAGCTGTTGGAGCACCTTATCGGTTTTTTCCTGCTTGGCCTTCAGATCGGTATTGGGAAGCAGGACAGACACGTTATCGCGCACTTTGGCGAAGAGGTTCAGATCGTCCTCTTCCTGGGTTACCATCTTCATGGCGTCGTGACCGGGGATCAACTTTTCTCCGGGTCCCCAAATGCGTTCACCCTTAAACTGCACCTCGCCCTCATCCGGCGACAGCAATCCGTAAAGCAGGCGAAGTAATGTGCTTTTGCCGCTGCCGCTGGCCCCTATGATGGCCGTGACCTCGCCGGGCAAAATATCGAGACTGATATTTTTAACGCCCCCGCCGCCGGGATAAATTTTGCTTATCGAAATTGCCTGAAGGAAAGGTTGATCCATAGGCAAATATAATCTTTGAGTCGGAAAGTCCGCCTAAGTCCGAAAGATGAATAGCTTATGGGTTAGCTATTGGGTTTGAATTGAAAAGTCCGCCTAAGTTCGAAAGTATGATATTGTGCAATCACAATCTTTCGGACTTAGGCGGACTTTCGGACTACATTAAAAACCGAACGTCAATCCGAACGAGAAATTCTTCAACCCCGCCTGGTCGGGACTATTCTCGAACATATCGTTCACATAGTATTTGGCAAACACGCCCCAGCCGGCATAGCCGATGCGCACGAAGCCGCCGTAGCGAACTTTGGCAAAGTGATAATCGTCGTCGATCTTCTGCTTACCGTTTTCGACGCTGATCTGCTTCACGCGGCCGTTGAGCAATAACCCGGCATCCGGCCCAAACACAAAGTGGAAGCGGTTGCCCCAGCGATTCTCGTCGGTATGCAGATCGAACGAGAGCGGGATGCGCAGGTAGCTGGAACTAAAGCGGTTTTTGCTGAAGTGAATAGTGTCCTGGCGATAGGTAAGCACCGGCTGGTTGGGCAGGATGGTGATATCCTGGCGCAGACGGATCAGCGTCCAGTCGAACCCCCCCGACAGGTATATCTTGAAGTTCTTGTTCACCTTCACACCCATCTGGAACACATCGAACCCTACGTTGCTCGTCTTCCACGAACGGTAATCAAGGAACTGGTTCTTCGGCGACAAGGTGAAGCTGCCGTTATCGATCAGCGTAGCCAGCCCCAGGTCGAACCGGGAGAAAGTGATGCCAATATAGCCCCTCGGGTAGTCGTTGGTATGATGGTGATGGCGCCAGTGGATGGAATTGTCATCATCCCAATGATCGTTATCATCATAGTGCCTGGTAGTATCAGCGGCACGCTTCACGCTGTCTGTTTTTGTATCCTGTGCACGCACAGCTATCGCACCCGCACATATCAACGCGGTAATTAGTAAACGTTTCATATCTGTTATTTTGATTACACCGATGTATTTTAGGATTACACCGATTTGGTTTTGATTACACTAGTTTATTAGTCATTGTGTCATTAGGTCATTAAATCATTTTACTCAATCCATCTGCACATTCGCATATCTGCACATTCACTTCTCCTGCTCCGCAGATAATTTTTGTATGCCCCTGTTTACCTTAGCTATAGCCGAATCGTCGTCATCGTCATCCGCCTTGCGCGCTCCATGCCTTTTGTCAACCCTGTTGGCCACCATATTCACCAAGTCGCCAAAGCTGTGTATGCCCTTGTGTTTTGGCTTTTTTGTCGAATCAAGCGGCATTGTTTGCGCTATTAGCGCCGGCATTGGTTTGGTTATATTGTTATTAACCCCGAGCAACTTATTCGTCAGCGGTACACTATTATCGGGTACCACCGGTTGTTTAATTTCGATGGGGACCGAGACCGCCGCGATAGCCACCGGCTCATCGTGCTTTGCAGCATCCGGCACAGGATTTTGATTCACCTGCGGCTCAACCTTGCCTGTCTCATGTTGCTCCTTTTTACCGGCATCCACACGGGCGATGGTATTTTCCATTCTTTTCGGCTCATCATTTTTTACCGCTACCGGTTGTATGGCAGGTATTATTTTAGCTGCTTGCCCGGCCGATTTTGATGGTTGAGTAACCGGCTGCACTTTGGCAATTGCCTGTTTTGGCTGGTCGCCGCTTGCCGTATTTACTTTATCCTGCTTTAACAAAAACACCACCCCGACTGATATCATTACCACAAGCACGGCGGCTATACGCAATATAGGTAGCCATATTTTTCTTTTCCGGGCTAAATTAAGCTCGTCATCTATGCCAGTCCATACCCTTTCGGATGGCTCGGCCTCCAGGCCCTCAAGCCCCGAGCGGAATACCTCGTCAAATTCTTTATCCTGCATATCCATACTTTTTTCCTTCCAGCTTAACAATTTGTTCCTTTAAGATCGACCTTGCCCGCGATAACTGCGACTTGGACGCTCCCTCGGTAATACCCACAATGGCGGCAATTTCCTTATGCGAATACCCTTCTATAGCATATAAGTTAAACACGATCTTATATCCCGGCGACAGTTTCTGTATCAGCACCATCAGGTCCTTAGCGTCCAGGTTGGCCACCGCCAGCGGGTTAACCGACTGCTCAGCTCCTGCCTCATCTATTTCAACCACCTGCATCATTTTGTGATGCTTGCGGTAATATTCGATCGAGCTGTGCACCATTATCCTTCTTACCCAACCCTCAAATGAACCCTCGCCGCGGTAGTCATTCATTTTTTGAAACACCCGGATAAAGCCGTTTTGAAGCATATCCTCCGCTTCCATCTTATCAACGGCGTACCGCATACATACACCCAGCATTTTGGAAGCAAACTGTTTGTATAGCAGTTCCTGTGCTTTTCGCTCACCCGCCTTGCAGCGTTTTACCAGCTCGTCTATTGTGTATTTGTGCTCCAAAAACATCATTTAAAGGTAAGATGAAAAAGCAAGGGCAATGGTTGCATGGCTTTGAAATTATTTTTACTAATTTGCTCATACTACGCTCAATGTGATGAAAAAGCTAAGCCTTTTGTTCGCCTTTACGGTGTGGGGATTATTATCCTCTGCCCAAACCCCTGCGGCCGATACCTTCATCCTCTTAAAACCCGACCGTATTTTCGACGGCGACCAAATACGAACCGGTGCATGGGTGCTGATCAAAAACAACCGTATCCGCGAGGTTCGGAACTCCGCCGATATGAAGGTGCCGCCCAATACAAAGATCATCGAGCTCAAAGGCATGACGCTGATGCCGGGGATGATCGAGGGTCATTCGCATTTATTCCTTCATCCTTATAATGAAGCGAAGTGGGACGAACAAGTGTTGAACGAGAGCCGTGCCGAGCGCATCGCACGGGCAGTTGTTCATGCCAGGGAAACCCTGATGGCAGGCTTTACCACGACGCGCGACCTGGGCACCGAAGGAGCCGGTTATGACGACGTCGGCCTGAAAATGGCCATCGTGAAGGGAGTTGTGCCCGGCCCAAGGATGCTGGTAGCGACACGAGCCATAGTAGCAACGGGAAGCTACGGACCAAAAAGCGTAAATGATAATACTTTTATCCAGGGCGCCGAAGAAGCCGACGGCCTGGATGGCATAACTCATGTGGTGCGTTCGCAGATCGGTCATGGGGCCGATGTGGTGAAGCTGTATGCCGACTATCGCTGGGGAATCAACAATACCAATGAGCCGACCTTTACCGTGGATGAGTTGAAAAAGGCTGTCGAGGTGGCCAAAAGCAGCGGCAGGATAGTAGCGGTGCACTCCGGTACAGAAGAAGGCATGCGTCGCTCCATCGAAGCCGGGGTAACCACCATTGAGCATGGCGACGGCGGTACGCCCGAACTGTTTAAACAAATGAAGGATAAAGGTATAGCCCTTTGCCCTACGCTGGCCGCAACCGAAGCCGTCGCAACCTATTTCCAGGGATGGACCGGCACTGGGCCCGAACCCCTAACGATCATAAAAAAACGGGAATTGTTTAAGATGGCGCTCGAATCGGGTGTTACCATTTGTATGGGCGGCGATGTGGGCGTTTTCCCGCATGGCGACAATGCCCGCGAAATGATATTAATGGCCGATTATGGCATGAAGCCTATTGATGTGCTCAAGTCAGCGACTTCCGTCAATGCCCGGGTGTTCGGACTTAAGGGATTGGGCGGCATCAAACCGCTTTTCCTGGCCGACCTGGTGGCTGTGCAAGGCAATCCCGACCAGGACATCAAAGCCGTAAAACAGGTAAAATTTGTGATGAAGGACGGGGTGATTTACAAGCAGGAGTAGCGAGTAATATAAGCCAATTTCATTTCGACGAACCGGTAACTATCACTTCTTCGTCCTGTAATACTTATAGATCTTCACCGCCGACATGATGATCATAGTAAAGGCCAGCAGACCTACAATACCATAGATCCAACTCAAACTATCTTTAAGCACTGCCAGGAAAACGATCGCGAAAAGGAATATTGTCGCTACTTCATTCCAAACACGCAATTTGGTCGAGCTCCATTTAAAGATACCGTTTCGCATCTGCCTGATGATGTTCTGGCAGGTAAAATGGTAGACCACCAGCAACAAAACAAAGGTAAGCTTAATATGCATCCAGGGCTGCTTCAGCCAGCCGGGAACGAGGCAAAGCATGGTGATACCCGCAGCCAGCACCAGGATCATGGAGGGTATCGCGATCACGTTCCATAGCCTGCGCTCCATGACCTCAAATTGTTTCGAAAGGATCGACTTTTCAGGTTCGGGCTTATCCTGCGCCTCGCGGTGATAGATAAACAGGCGTACAATGTAAAACAGCCCCGCAAACCAGCAGACTACGAAGATGATGTGTATGGCTAAAATGTAATTATAAAACACGAATTGCACGAATTATATCGAATTCCACGAATTGTGAGCGCGCTTTAGTGAAATTCGCCCCAATTCGTGAAATTCGTGTTAATTTAATATTTGTATTCCTTTATAACTTCCACCGCATACTTCACATTGTCGAACGGTATATCCGGCATAATGCCGTGGCCCAGGTTAAAGATATAGCCATTCTCACCCCTCATCCGATCGAACAAACGATAGATACGCTCTTTGATCACCTTTTTATCGGCATATAAAATATGCGGGTCGAGGTTTCCCTGTACGGCAATTCCCTTCGGCAAACGCTGTTTAATATCCAACAAGTCAACATTCCAATCTATGGAGATCACATCCGGCCTGGCATCGGCCATCAGCGGCGCAAATACCGAGCTGCCTTTGCAGAACGAGATCACCGGGATATCCTTCCGGTTCAGCTTGCTGATGATCCCGGTAATATATTTGTGTGAAAAATCGCGGTAATCGTCCCAGGCCAGCGCCTGCGCCCAGCTATCGAATATCTGAACGGCATTTACTCCGGCAGCTATCTGCATGTTCAGGTAATCAGCGGTTACTTTAGCGATCTTGGATAGCAGTTGGTGAGCCAGTTCCGGCTCATTATGCATCATTAGCTTGGTCAGCTTGAAATCTTTGGATGAGCCGCCTTCCACCAAATAACTCATCACCGTAAATGGTGCACCTGCAAAACCGATCAGCGGTATTTTGCCGTTCAAACGTTGTTGAATTACTTTGATCGCATCGGCCACATATTGCAGCTTATGCACCACTTCGGTATCAAGGCGGTCCACATCGGCTTGCGTACGCACAGGATTGGCAAATTTGGGCCCGGTACCGGCATTAAAGCTTAGATCGCCGCCCATAGCCTCCCCGGTAACAAGGATATCGGAGAAAAGAATTGCTCCGTCTATGCCCAATAGATCAACCGGCAACATCGTTACATCTGCGGCTATCTCGGGCGTTTTGCACATCTCCAGGAAAGAATACTTATTCTTAATATCCCAGTATTCCTTCATAAAACGGCCCGCCTGGCGCATCATCCAAACGGGCGGACGTTCGGTCTTTTCCGAAAATGCGGCTTTTATTAGTAGTGAATCCCTCATTGATTTTAGAATCAGGAATCAAGAGTCAAGAACCAAGGATCAAGACTATTGGCTTCTTGATTCTTGACTCTTGACTCTTGACTCTCATTTATTATTTTAATTCCTTTTCCAGCTTCTCAATCACTGCCTTCATCCGGGCCGTAATTTTATCCTCTTTTGTCTGCGCTTCTTTCAGACACTCTTTCGCCTTATCGTATTTCCCCAGCCTGATGTTCACATTGGCCGCGTGCACCAATGCTGCCACATGCTCATTCACAGAGCGTAGCGGAAATTTCGACGCGAGTTCGTAATGCTCGGCAGCAGCTTCATAGTCCTGCTTATGGAGGCAAATGGCGCCCAGCATGTATTCGTAAATACCACGACGCTTATCCATCAGCCACTCTGGCTTTTTGATCTGCCTTAGCAGGGCGTCGGCACCATCGTAATCCTTGTCATGAAAATGCTTGGCTGCCAGCACCAGGGTGCCCTGCCTGAAGTAGTCGACTATTACCAACACAATAAACAATAAGCTGGCCAGGGCCAGCTCAAGCACTTGTTTGTAGGTAAAAAATACCAGCAAAGCCACAAACACCGCTAAAACCAATATCCTCGCCTTGTTGCTGAACATCCGTTAGTGGCTATCCGTAAATTTATACCCCACACCGCGTATCGAATGGAAATAAACCGGGTTCTTTGGATCAGGTTCAAAGTATTTGCGGAAAGTAAGGATAAAGTTGTCGATCGTGCGGGTAGATGGGTAAACATCATAGTTCCATACGGTCTCCAGTATCTGCTCGCGCGATACAGCCTCGTTGCGGCGCTCGATCAGGAGCTTCAGCAACATGGTTTCCTTTTTGGTGAGGGCGGTAATGGAACCATCGCCGTTAACCAGCTCAAACGAGTTGAAGTGTATCGTCTTATCACCGATCTTATAGCTGTTGAACTCTTTTAGCTCTTCGCCTTTTAACCCGCGCTTTACCAGGTTGTTGACGCGCAGGATGAGTTCCTCGAGGTTGAATGGCTTGGTAAGGTAATCATCCGCACCTTTTTTAAGGCCGGCTATCTTATCCTCGTTGGTGTTTTTTGCGGTCAGGAACATGATAGGCACTTCCGAATTCTCGAGCCTGATGGTTTCAGCCACCACGAAGCCGTCCACTTCAGGCATCATTACGTCCAGGATCACCAGGTTAAACCGCTCTTCCTTAAATTTTTGCAGCGCCTTCTTGCCATTATTGGCAGTCGACACCTTATATCCCTCCAATTCGAGGTTAAGTTTTATTGCTTCCAGCAGATGTTCTTCGTCCTCTGCCAGTAATATTCTTTTTCTGTTTGGCATGTGATTTTAAGATTTAATTATATGTTTTACGTAGTACGTTTTACGTTATACGTTTAATTGCTTGTATGAAAACTATACGTAAAAACGTCCCACGTATAATCTATTATGCGAATACCACTTCAAAAACGCTTCCCGAAGGATCATTGTCCTTTACTTTGATCGAAGCATCGTGCCTGTTCAGCACTTCCTTCACAATATAAAGACCCAGGCCCGTTCCCTTGGTATTCCTCGTATCCTCACTGCCCACACGGTAGAACCGGTCGAATATCTTCGTCTTTTCATCATCGGCGATGCCTATACCATGATCGGCTACCTCGAAAAATATCCTACCATCTTTTTGGTAAAGCTTCACATCAACCACCTCGCAGGGGCCCGAATACTTGATCGCGTTTTCGATGAGATTGGTGACCACTGAAGTGAGTGCAAACTTATCGCCCGTGATTTCGATTTTCGGCTCTATTTCCGCGTTGATCAGTTGCTCGTTCAGGTCGCATTTATTCAACTGCAGCCGGTTTACAATGCTGTCCACCAAACCCGACAGATTGAAGTTAGCCTTAGGGAAGGTATACGACTGATTTTCTATCTTGGAAGCCAGCAGCATATTTTCCACCATGTCATCCAAACGCTCGATATCCAGCAAAGCTTTACCAATAAAATCCTGGGTTTGCTGTTTGCTTAGCTCGCGTTTTTGTATGGTTTGAAGCAGTAATTTGATCGACGCCAGGGGCGATTTCAATTCGTGGGTCACCGAAAGCAGGAAATTCTTCTTTTGATTTTGAAGGCGACGCTCCTTTTTGATCGACTTGTGCAAGCTGATAGCGCCAACCACGAAGATCAGGATGAACATGCTGCCTTCGCCCAATATCATGGCCGTGCGTCTGGGCTGCAGCCGCACCAGCATATAGCCCCACCACACCAG
>Ga0206934_1203_pt2 | contig 15199 bp, 8 predicted proteins | sample Alteio_BWOrgHeat_16_FD_152932 | JGI IMG/M metagenome (GOLD analysis project Ga0206934, IMG submission 152932) | Enriched cells from forest soil in Barre Woods Harvard Forest LTER site, Petersham, Massachusetts, United States -... | ecosystem: Environmental > Terrestrial > Soil > Temperate forest > O...
AGTATATACAGTGTTTCTTTGCTTGTATATTAGCAGCAAATTATGCCCGATACATTGCAAATATCCTACTCTTTGAGCAATATAAAAGATGCCGCCAATCACTTATGGCAATACGCGCATACCTATAGAATATTTGCCTTTAATGGCGAGATGGGTGCAGGTAAAACCACCTTTATACATGCTTTGTGCGATGTACTGGGTGTAAAAGATCACGTAAGCAGCCCCACATTTGCGTTGATAAATGAATATGAGATCGCGGAACAGGCAGACAGCCTGGGCAAGGAGACTGTAATGGAGATAGAAAGTAAATTCGTGAGAGCAGGTGATATCATTTTGGTTAATCATGGGGATAGCATTCCCGTTGATGGCACTGTTGTTTCCGGAACTGCCCAAGTAGATGAAAAAATGATAACGGGAGAGAGCCTGCCTGTGAATAAGAATGCCGGCGACAATGTGGTTGGCGGAACCCTCTTATCAGAGGGTAATCTTAGGATGAAAGCAACCAATGTGGGTTCTGCATCCGTGCTCTCTAATATCATCAACATGGTGCGCGAGGCACAGGCCACAAAGCCGCCCTTGCAAAAACTGGCAGATAAAATAAGTGCCGTGTTTGTGCCGGTTGTTTTAGGAATAGCGATACTAAGTTTCTTTATTAATTATTCTGTTACCCATCACAGTTTCTCAGAATCAATCATGCGCGCCATCGCAGTGCTTGTTATTTCCTGCCCATGCGCTATGGGACTGGCCACGCCTGCCGCTATTGCAGTGGGACTGGGCAGAGCGGCACGAAGCGGTATATTAATAAAGGGAGCGGATAGTTTAGAGCAGTTTAAGAAAATAAAGCAAATAGTTTTCGACAAGACCGGCACTTTAACGACCGGCAAATTGCAGGTTGAATCTTATGACACGGGAACGATGAACGACCAGCAATTTAAGTCGCTTGTTGTATCGATGGAAACACGTTCTTCCCATCCTATCGCTAGGTCGGTTGTAAATCAATGGGGAAATGATAAACCTGTGCTCTTCAAAAATATTGTTGAAGTAAAAGGCATGGGTATGGAAGCCACGGATGTGGAAGGGAAGACCTGGCAATTAGGGTCTGAAAAGTGGCTACACTCGAACAGCACTTTAGCTAAAGGGTTCGATCTGTATTTATACCAAAACAGGCAATATAAAGGTGGATTAAAAATTGCCGATGCCATAAGACCTGATGCCAAGGAAACCCTTGCCAAACTACAGCAAATGGGCTACAAAACTATTTTGCTAAGTGGCGACAAGCAAAGCAAATGCGAAGACATAGCGGAACAATTGGGCATAAGCGAGGTATATTCAGAACAGACACCCCAGCAAAAAAATGAGGTTTTGGATAAACTGATGGCAGTTGCCCCCACTGCCATGGTGGGTGACGGGATAAATGATGCCCCCGCTCTTGCCAGGGCAACGATCGGTATTTCTCTAAGCGATTCCACACAGATAGCTATACAGTCGGCTAACATTATTTTGTCAAATAATCGTTTGGCTACATTGCCGGTTGCCATCCGCCTCGGCATTCTAACGGAGCAAAATATTAAGCAAAACCTTTTTTGGGCTTTATTCTATAATGTTATCGCCATCCCGTTTGCCGCTATGGGCTACCTGTCTCCGGTTTGGGGGGCGGGGCTTATGGCAATAAGTGATATAGTACTTATTGTGAATTCGTTACTATTGAAGGTAAGAAAAGTATAGAGCAAATAATTTCGGGAAAATGCTTTAATGATCTAAATGAGTTTCCCTATTATGACAGATATTTGACGCATTAAAATATGCTATCTAATATAAATATTCTTAACTTTGGCCTATACGGTTTTATTTAATTGAGAAATAATATTTGTTCTCAGTGGCAAGCTTATTATCTCAAAATGCGTCTAACAACATAAAATATTTCTTAAATGAAAAAATTATTTTCATCCGTTCTTCTTTTTGCAGCAATTTTGGTATCTCAATCTGCCTATTCGTATAGCGGTGTTTGGCAACAAGTTGATAATACCAAAGTGCCTGCCAGGGGCACACAGGTGCAACATCCTACAAAGTACCTGGTGTATCTACTATCAACCGATTACCTGAAGCAACAATTGTTTTCAGTTTCCACGGACCCAAACAATGGCACAGTGATCGAATTGCCTCTGCCCGACGGTAGTTTCAGAGATTTTACAGTTTGGCAAACGCCGATGATGCCGGCAGAGTTGGCCGCTAAATACCCCAGTATTAAAACCTTTACGGCTGAGGCTGTTGGCAACCGCACGGTGACGGCAAAACTGGATTTCACTGATTTTGGCTTTCATGCTATGATATTTGATGGCGCCAATACCTCTTTTATAGATCCATTTACCCGCGAGGACCAAAACTATTATATGGTGCATTATAAGCACGATGAGTACCGCCCCGCTTCTGAACGCATGAAATGCCTGGTGCATTCATCGACACAAGATGAATTGCAACAGGGCGAACAATTGGAAATGGATAAAAATCCTTTACCTAAACTCGAATACAGAACCCTCAGCGGTTATCAATTACACACCTACAGACTAGCATTGTCTGCTGACACTGAATATTGTCAGGCTGTGGGCGGCACAACTGTTGCTTTAGCATTCGGTGCTATGACCACGTCAATGAACCGTATTAATGGGGTGTATGAGCGTGAATTTTCTATTACCATGAATTTTGTAGCGAAAGAAGACACTCTTATATGGCCTAACTCAAGCGGTGTAAATGGCGCCTGCCCGTTTGACGTTAATACGACCTGCAACACACATGGCAATATTGATGGAAATGCCAACCGCTGTCTTACAACCAACCAATGTGTATGTGACGGAAGGATCGGTTCTGCTAATTACGATATCGGCCATGTATTTACAACTGGTGCCGGCGGGCTTTCAAGTTTAGGATGCGTATGCCAATCGGGCCAGAAAGCACAGAGCGCAACTGGCGGCTCACAACCTGTTGGTGATGGCTTTGATATAGATTATGTTGCGCATGAAATGGGCCATGAATATGGTGCAGACCATCCGTTTAATAATGGCCAAGACGGAAGCTGTGGTGGCGGCAACGCGGTTCAAGATTGCGCCTATGAGCCGGGTAGCGGCTCTACCATTATGGCCTACGCTGGCATTTGCGACCCGGATGACCTGCAATACCATAGTGATGCTTATTTTCATTCGGTAAGTCTGCAACAGATATATACTTACGCTATTGCGAGTACAGGTGGCGGATACGGTTGCGCTGTTAAGACGGCAACGAATAACAAACCGGCAGCCATTGGTTCTTTTACGGCCAGCTACGATATACCTTATAAAACACCTTTCGAGCTGATAGCGCCTACAGCCACTGATTCTGTTGCCGACACATCCACTACTTATTGTTGGGAGCAATGGAACCTGGGCGATTTCGGCTCAAGACTAAACCAAACCTTTTTCTCCGGACCAATATTCCGCAGCTATGATCCGGCAGTATCGCCGACACGCGTCTTCCCTAAAGTAAGTATGGTAATAGCAGGTGTTTTAAGCAATGCAGGCACGGAAGGGGCAGAAGGGGAGAAAGCGCCAGATACGGCCCGCTTCCTGACTTTTAAACTTACAGTAAGGGATATTTTCCAGGGGAATGGTTGCTTTGTGATTCCTGATGACACTATCCATCTGAATGCTATCAACACCGGTGCAGGTTTTAAAGTTACCAGCCCATCAGGTACTTCAACAAACTGGACAGGCGGCTCCTCCCAAACTGTTACGTGGAATATAGTAAGTACCAATACAGCACCTATTAGCTGCTCCACTGTTGATATTTATCTTTCTAAAGATGGCGGCAATACATGGCCGGGATTTATCGGTAATTTCCCCAATACGGGTTCTGCTTCTATCAGTGTACCCAATATTGCTACAAGTTCATTCGTTCGAATCAAGGTAAAAGGCCATGGTAATGTATTTTTCAATTTAAATGGTTCCAACTTTACTATTACCAATAATTCCAGCTTGCCTACTGTTCCATTGGGTATTCAGCAGGTAAATAGTACAGTGGCAGATAATATTACCGTATACCCGGTTCCTGCAAATAATGTATTAAATATCAATACGGCCCTTGATAAGACACTACAGGTAAATATTGTGAACACGCTTGGGCAAAGTATATGGAAAGGTCAGATGAATAAGAGCTTAAGTATCCCTGTGCATGAGTGGGCCAAAGGCGTTTATTTCTTACAAATGACAGACGCAGAGACCGGCCAGCATTTTGTGAAAACCGTTAGTGTAGAGTAATAGACTATCTTTTTCTAAAAACGCCCTACTAAAAAGTGGGGCGTTTTTGATTAATAAAATAAAATTATATTTGAAAAAAGATTTTCCCCGTGCTTAAAATAATTCGTCTATATAGGAGGCGGAATTTCGATACACGTTATTTTTTAGTTTGATTACGCAAAATATTTATTACTTTTGAAAATTACGAAAATAAGATTATGAAAAAGACAATATTTCTCTTGTCCGTGTTAGCCATTGTCGGTTATACAAGTTTTGCACAACAGTTTAATTGTTATACTGATCAGATGCACTGGCAAAAAGTAAAGGAACATCCTGAGATCCTTGACATAGAGCGGAACCTGAATGCCCAGATACAAGAAGGTTTGAAAAAGATAAACCTTTCGAATGTGGCACACAAAACCACATCGTCTGAGACAGATACTACTGAGTATGTTATTCCGATAGTAATTCACGTTGTACATGATTATGGCAATGAAGACGTTACAGACAGCGCTCTTATCAGCTATGTAAAGTTGTGGAATACGGTTTATAATAAACAAAACCCGGATTCAGCAACTGTTTTAGCACAGTATAGGGGCTTTATTCCAAATTCTCATGTACCCTATATAGGCAATATGCATATTACTTTGCGCCTTGCAACTAAAGACCCATTTGGCAATCCAACGCATGGCATCACGCGCCGTCTATCCTATCTGACACATTATGCGGGAGAAAACGCAAAATTTGATGATTGGCCTCCTTCTTCTTATCTGAATATCTGGGTGATCAATACTTTTTCGCAAGCGGAGGCGTCAGCCGCAGCCTATGCTATCGAGCCGCCAACAGCAGCCGTTGAACCATGGGCCGATGGATTTATTTCTGTTTGGAGTTACCTTGGTGTTTCTTATGTAGCGAACCATGAAATGACACACTTGTTTAATGTATACCACACTTTTGGAAATACTAATAATGCTGCAGTAATGTGTGGTGATGACGAGGTAGATGATACCCCGCCAACCGAAGGCCATCTTACCTGTGGTACTGCCCAGCTATATGATACCGCATGTGCAACCGGCTATTTAAAGGTATATCCTTCCTCTGTGGTTGGCATTGATTCCCTGGTTGATTACCCTGATACTGTCAATACAGAGAATATTATGGACTATAGCTTTTGCTCAAAAATGTTCACTTCCGGACAATGCGACCGTGTACACCAATGCTTACAAAATGCAGTTGCCAACAGGAATAATTTATGGATTCCTGCTAATCTTTCATTAACCGGTACGGATGTAAGTTCCAGCTGGCCTGATCTCGCTCCCGTTCCCGATTTTTCAGTGGATAATGATTATCCTTGTATAGGCACCCTGGTTACATTTACCAATCACAGTTGGAACGATACGGTAAAGAAAATAGAATGGTCTTTCTCCAACGGAGGTACCTCTATATATGACTCTACTCATGACGATAAATACTTCAGTACACCAACATCGGCTGTCGGGCATACGGCATTTACACAGCCAGGTTGGGTTACAGTAACTATGACAGCTACCGGAAACGGAACGGCAGGGACAGGGACACTTGTTGATGCTCAAAGGATCTTTGTTGCAGATACAGCCCCTACCGTTGCTAATGGTTATGTACAGGAATTTAACAGCAGCGGCGATGTAAACAAGTGGCCGATGTTCAACTATTATAATAACGAATTCAAATGGCAAATAGCTAATGTTGGTTATAATGACAATGTTTGCGTTCAATATACGGGCTACGACAACCGAATAAACATCGCACAAAACCTGTACCCGCTTACAGGCGTTCCAAGGGGAGACCATGATGATATGTACACTCCGTATTTTGATGTCAGCACATTAACAGGCGGAACGCAACCGAGCCTTAATTTTATGTACTCAGGCGCTACCCGTTCTGCAAATGCTGCAGACATCAACGATTCACTTGAGATCTGGTATAGTATTAACACAGGCGGCTGTAACCCTCCTGCAAGCTGGTATTTGTTGACCTCTTTCAGCAAAGCAAGCCTTTGTAACAAAGGATCGTTATCTACCCCATATACTCCTTCAGGTCCCGGCGACTGGGTTTTGAAATCTGTACCTCTTAACAAAACAGGGATGTCGAGCGCTAAAAAAATATCCTTCCGTTTCAGGTACAGGCCGGGTATCAACAGCGATGGCTATGTTACTACTGAAGGTTACTCAACCGGTAATAATTTTTATATAGACCGGATTAATTTCAGCAGTTCGCCTTTAGGACTCAATACCTTACTTCCCAATGAGGACCATGCGGTTGTAGTAGCTCCTAATCCTACGAACGGTGATGCTTATGTTATTATCATAGACGATAACAATGTTAATGTTCGCGTAACAATAACCGACATTTCCGGAAGACTGATATATACAGCACAACAACAAACAACAGGCAGTATAACAAATATCACTATTCCTAAATCAGCACTACCAATCGGCGGTATGTATCTTGTTAATGTTGCAACTCCTAATCAGACTCATACTGAAAAATTAGTCGTATATTAGTTGATATCATTTAATAAAAAAAGCGCCCTATAGCAAATAGGGCGCTTTTTTATTGCCCCCACTAGCCGGCAGCGCTTTTTTTACGTCTTATAGGGTAATAAGGACGATTGGCATTCCGGACTTGTTAAATTCCTTTTTTTATTAAACATATACTATTCCCGGTTGTCCAATCTTCACATGGCGGAGCATTTTGCCATGCTGATGGTCCTTCATTTATTAGTTTTTTTTATACCGTCAAAAATATGTAAATTGCATATAGTTGAAATACCAAAAGACAATGAAAAAGTCATTTTTATTTTACGTTTTACTAGCCGCTTTGTCTTTTAATGCAAATGCATTTGATGTACCCGGCGCTAGCAATAGCAATAGTAGCAGCAGCAATCCGAAATGTAATTTAATACACCTTTTGGGGAGCAATATAAGCGTCATCAATACATCGGTCAATAATTACACCCTTTGTTTAACGTTGACCCGGGATACTACAGAACTTGCATTTACTGCTACGGATGTTGTCGATGTATTTTTTTATGATACCTTATCATTTCAATACCTCTATAGTAATACAGTGACGGTTTACATGGATACAAGCTTAAGAACAGCGCTTAGTTCTCAAATCCCTTATGGCACTGATGCAGCTGTATATACTACCCCACTGAACCTGACTGCCGGTAAATACCAGTTTGTTTACAGTTTATGTTGCCGTAATCCCAATATAGTAAATGGGGGAGGAGGCAATATAGTGACAGCAAGCAGTGTATTTCATACGGAACTGGAGGTATTTGATAATAACAATAGAAATAGCAGCCCCAGTTGCCTATTGATTCCCCCGACATTTGTTTCTATAAATGAGCCTGCCGTTTTTAATACTTTACCTTATGACCCAGATGCCGATTCTATAACATGGCATTTAACAACACCTTTGTCGGATTATAGTAGCGCAGCTCCAGTTACATTTACTGCACTACCAGGTTTTAGCAGCCCGCCATGTGATAATGGGGGAACCTTCAGCATGAACCCCATGAGCGGCGAAATGAGCTGGACACCGAGCGCAATTGGCCTTTACATACAGTCGTTTGAAATAGATGAATACAGGAATGGTGTACAAATAGGGAGTGATATCAAAGACATGCAATTTTTCGTTGTAGGCAATAGTACATCGGGCGTGCTTTCTATTTCGCCTGTCAATCAACCTTCTTACAGTACTGCCCAAAGCTGCAATTACTTAATTTACACACCGGGGCAAACAATTAATTTCCAGGTAAACGGGAGCAGCAGCGATACATCTGCAGCGGTTGGTTTAAATGCTTATGGTACGATCTTTAATGCAAGTAATCCTGCTCCTGCTACGTTTAATGTAACAGGTACAGGAAATAATCTTTCCGGCACCCTAAGCTGGACACCGCCAATCAGTTTTTCTCAAGATATTATCGTGGTTTTCAGAGTAAAGGACGGTACATTTACGAAGGACTATACTCTTTTATTGCGCAGAAACCCTCCTCCAAGCAACACCAGTGTTGCCAATACGCAGGAAAACGCAGGGCAGATCACTGTTTATCCTAATCCTTTTCATAATAGTGTGCACATTTCGCTCAATGTGACAGAACCAATGAAAAGCGATATAAGTATGATCAATGTATTAGGGCAGAAAGTAGCCGGCATATATAGTGGCAATTTACAAACCGGGACTTATAATTTTGACAAAGACGTTAGTTTGCCAGCAGGTATATACTATATTGTAGTAAAAAATAACGGTAGAGTTGTTGATACCCGTTGTGTAGTTGCAGAATAATACAAGAGTCTGCGCATTACATTTTTTTTGCGTAGAGTTTACTTTTTAGCAATCCCAATTTATGCAAGCGATAGGTAAAGGATACGCGCAATACGCCGATCCCGTATTTCATACTGCGCTTAAAATTAATACTGGATGCCTCTTCAAAATATTTGGTGGGACATGTTATCTCGGCAATTTCATAGCCGTTCATAAATATCTGCGATATCATTTCGTTATCAAAAACGAAATCATTACTGTTATAAGTAAGATCAACAGAGCGTAGTACTTCGCCTGAAAAAGCCCTGTAACCCGTGTGATATTCACTTAACTTCTCCCAAAGCATTATATTTTCAAATAAGGTAAGAAACCTGTTGCATATATATTTATAAACGGGCATCCCCCCCTTCAAGGCACCATTGCCAAGAATACGCGATGCCATTACTACCTGGTATAGACCGTTGGCAATAACCGAAGACATAGCAGCGATGAGCATAGGAGTATACTGATAATCCGGGTGCAGCATAATGACAATATCGGCGCCCAGATCCAGCGCCTTCTTATAGCAGCTTTTCTGGTTGCCACCGTATCCTTTATTGGCCTCGTGTTTTATAATATGCCTTATGCCAAGCTGTTGGGCCACCTTTACAGTGTCATCTTTGCTATTATCATCCACCAATACCACCTCGTCCACAATATCCATAGGAATTTCCCTGTAAGTACGCTCCAGGGTGAGGGCGGCATTATAGGCGGGCAATACAATAACGATCTTTTTTCCGTTGAGCATTTAAACATCAAAGCTAAAATTCCAAACACCAATTTCCAAATCCCATCAATCAAATATCAAATTTCCAAGACAAGAATCGTTCCCTATTAAACTATTCTCCCTTAATATGCATACCAGTGGCTATAAGGTTGCTGTGCCCCTTTGCCAATAAGTTGCCTTTTTTATCATAAACACTGCATTCGGCATTCACAATTTTTTTACCGTATCTCACTACGCTTGATTTTGCTATCAAACTGTCTCCTTCCTTTATCGCATACAGAAAATCGACATCAAGGTTCATGGATGTATAATGATGCTCTGCATCGAGGCTTATAACCGCCCAGCCTATCGCCTCGTCCACCACCAGGCTCATCATGCCACCATGTATATTCCCGTAGGGATTGGTCATTTCTTTGCGCACCGGCAAAGAAATTTCGGCGCTGCCTTTTTCTATACGTTCCAGTTTAAATCCCATCCAGTTGCCTGCCTCCGAACGGGAGCCTTTTACAACCTTCCCTTCGTAGTTTTGCTTTATCCATTCCAGGAGTTTGCCTTTTTCCGCTTGCTGCATATTACTTTGTTATGAGTCTGAAATGCAAAGAAACACTAAGTTTTCATTTTGATGCGTAAAAGTGCTTCCTAAAAAAAATCCCCCCGAGAATTGTTCGGGAGGATTTTTCGGAATGTTATATATACGTCTTGTATATCTTTATAGAAGCAGAATCAACGTAGTACTTCAAACAGTTTATTATAAAAACCATCGGAGGTATTGGCGCGCAGTATATAGTGACCAGGGGCCAGCCTGCTGATGTCTATGTTGTCTGTCTTGGTTTTGTTTCCTACACTTCTTACTACCACCTGGCCTATGCTGTTCATAACAGAAACGTCCTTTATCTCCATATTATCGTTACCACTGATAGTTACCATATTATTGGCAGGATTAGGATATAATTGCAGGGCATTGTCGTTGCCGGCTATATTAGGCACCAGCAAGGTAGGTACGGACCAGTTGAGCGTATCGGAGCCGCAAACATTATACACCACCAGCCTGATGTTATGGTTGTTCTCATCTCCATAATCATGCACAGGACTTGCCAATGTAGATGTTTGGCCATCGCCAAAGGTCCAGTAATAAGAAGATACATCCCTTGCACCGGAAACACTGAAATAGTAAACAGAACCGGCCTGGGTATAGTTAATACCTGTGGCAAAAGGCGGCGGCACTATAGTTAAGGTGGTGCTGTCCGTATCGTGGCAATACCTATCCACAATCACTACATATTTATGCACGCCGGTGTCGCTTAAGGATATGGACAGTGTCTGGGTAGTGGCAATGGTGATGGCGCTATTGGCACTATCTTCTTTCCATATATATTGGGAACCAGGGTTGCCTGCATCGAGGAACAATTGCGGTTTCCAGCAGATATAGCCCGAAGGCGGCAAATTAACAATGGGCCTGGGGCCGATCTGCGCGCTTACCGGGATGCGCTGGCTTTCGCAAGCCGAGCCCCCGATATGGTAGAATACTTCGCCGTTTAATTTTTTCAAGGCAGTAAGAGCAGTGGGCCCGGAAAAACTGCCGGCAAGGCCGCAACCATAGTAAAAATCACCTCCGGTAATTGGATTACCCAGTGCAGGGTTTGTTATTGCTGCCCCACCCGTTACTTCCGCATCATAATCCAGGTAAATAGAATAAACAATATTATTACCATAAACAATGGGGAAAGAGTTTGCCAGCAGCACACTGTATAATGAGGTTGTTGTTGCAGAAACATCGGTAACATGCACCAGGCTGCTTGCCATTAATGTCCATTGCGCAGGGCTAGTTAAGTATGTTGATGTGGTTGCAATTGGGTTACCCGCCACCTGACTGATGCGGTAATAAATATTTACAAGCTGGTTGCCGGTATCAGCAAAACGCAGGTGAAAACTATCCAGGTTCAGGTTGGTGTTTGCGCTTGGCACAATATCAAAATATAAACCACCTGCGGATTTTTGGCCGCCTGTGACAACAGCTGCGCCTGCCGGTATTGTGCCGGGTGTAGAAGGTGTAGAAGCTGATATAAAATAATACATGCTGTTAATAAGCGAAGGGATTGTTTTGGACGTTCCCGTATAAACAACTGTTCCTCCTGCCGGAGCGCTATACCAGTTGTACTGGTTGCCAGCTGAGGGCACCACACCTATTGTGGCAGGATTGCCAAGGCAAACAGTGTCTGAAATTACAACAGGAGGCAGCGGCACCTCTGTAATATTTACAGGCGACATAAAAGCGGTATCGTTGAAATGGTTTTGATCTCCGGGAAGAGTCGTATATGCAGTAAAGGAATAATTACCTGCGAGGGGCAGGCTAATAGTGCCGACATTGACAATATCGTTTGTAAACGGCTGTAAAACAGATGTGTAGTAAGTATATATACTACCTGAAGAATTATTGGGACCAGTGTAAGTAACATAAACCGCAAAAGTATTAGGCCCCTGCGCCAAGCTACCCATATTAGCAATATTAACCCTTACATTCAAATTTGTATTGGCACATGCTACATCTCCACTAAGGGGTTGAATGAAAGCCGTAACGCCAAGATCATTATATGGCGCAGGCGTAATGTTTACCAAATAATCTTCCGTTTCACCATTTGGCTCCTGGGTGCAAGCATCAGTTTGGCTGAAACTCACATTGGACTGTGCTGTGCGCACACGCAAGCCTGTAGTGCCCAAAGTAGCTGTAAAAGGAACAGTGAACGTACCATTTAATAATGGGCTGGAAGTTCCACCAGTCATGCCTATATACTCATTGGCATTATTTCCAAAGCCATTCTGATGGTCAAAATCTATCCATGCAGCCCCTGTTACACCAATTGAGCTCAGCAGGCTTTCCAGACGATAAGTGCCACCGGCTGTAAGTGTAGCAGTGGTGTTACCTGTTCCCGGGAATGAAACATAGCCATTGGGGAAAGGGTTGGGTGTATAAGTAGGGTTTTGGAGCGTGGTGCCATATATGCCCACACTATCATTATGCCCTACGCTTGAAATACCGGTATTGAGGCTTTGGCCTGTAGCAGGCCCACAATAACATAAATAGAATGAGTCGGTAGTTACGGTGTGTATTGCAGAAGTATCTTTTGCAGGGCCTGCTCCGCATTGTGATATAACCCTGAAATCGGTAGAAAGACCGATACCCGTAGTATTATATACAGAAGCAGTTGCCCCTGTAATGCTAGTGAATGGATTAGAACTACCCGCCAACCTTGACTGCCATTGATAAGTGACACCCGACAAACCCGCTGTGCTTGAATCTTCCAAAGAGAAAGGAATGCCCTGGCATACATGCGAAGGACCGGAAATAATACTATTGGGATTGCCATTGCAAGGAATAAAGTGTGTAACAGTTATATCATCAAGGAAAAAATCCGAGTCCCAGCCGGATAAAGCTTCAAAAACGTAATAATACTGACCTGGAAGCGCAACATTTGACGAAATAGTGTATTCGCGCCAACCACTTGTAACACCGCTGCTTACAACCGGAATTGCGGCAATAGGAGCAGGCAAAACATTAACATTTTGCGTTAAATACACCCTTAGTAAACTCTGGCCGAAAGAAGAGTTTGTTTCGTATACCCAAAAATCTACAACATAAGAACCTGTAGCAGTTGCAAAATTTATTTGAGGTGTATTTAATTGGCATGTTGGCTGAGGTAGTGCGAAAAATTCTATATCCTCGGCATCATAACCGGCCATATAAGATCCTGTATGCGCTGCTGGATGAGGAGTAGAGCCAAAACAAAGGCTAACATTGGAAGTTGCCTGAACCCAAGCAGGACTACAGCTTGCAAAAGTGTAGGTAGTATTGGTTATTGACCAATTATTTCCCGGTGCAAAATTAGGAGGAAAGATAGCTCCTTCAAAACCTTCATGCAACAATATCTGCCCGAAAGCATGATTAGCAATAGCTCCACTGAGCAAAACAGCAGCTAATAAAAGCGTAAATCTTTGTTTCATAGATTACAATATGAATAAGTGTATAAACCTATGTTAATGGCACAGGCAAAAACCGTGATAAATTTAACTATTTTTTTTACTATTGCCCAAAATTTATTTTAAAGATGATTTATTATTATAAGAGGCGGTCTCCCAATAATTTAATGCCTGCAGCACTTATATCTTCACTCATAATCGGGTTTTTGAAAAGAAATATGTAAAAACATAATGAAAAAATTACTTGCTAAACAATATAGATATACTCTATATCATTTTATACATTAGGTTTGCTGTCTTAATATACTTAGGACATGACCATCACTCAATTTGAATATGCTGTAGCTGTAGCTACTTATAAAAGCTTTGTGGCAGCGGCAGATAAATGTTTTGTTACCCAGCCTACCCTGAGCATGCAAATACAAAAGCTGGAAGAAGAACTGGGTGTAAAGCTTTTTGACCGCAATAAACACCCGATAGCCATTACTGCCATTGGTGAAGCTATTATTAGCCAGGCACGACAGGTGCTAGCAGAATGTGAAAAGATAAGTGAACTGATCCAAAACCAGCAAAATACCCTAAGCGGCACTTTTAAATTTGCTGTAATACCCACCATAGCACCCTATATTTTACCCGGCCTGTTAGAGCATTATACCGGTAACTACCCGAGTGTGAAATTAGAGATCCGCGAACTGGAAACACACCGTGTACTTACGGCGCTGCGTAACAATGAAATAGATGCCGCTCTGGTAAGTACACCTCTTGAGGAAAATGACATTAAAGAATACCCGCTTTTTTATGAACCTTTTGTAGGTTACTTTTCTGAAGGAGAACCTGCATTGCAAAAACGCCTCATTGCGCCGTCGGATATAGCGCTGGACCGCATATGGCTGCTTAATGAAGGTCACTGCATGCGTAACCAGATCTTGAATTTATGCAGTGAACATATACAACAATTGCAGACAAATAAACCTTATCGTTACGAATCGAGCAATGTAGAGACGCTCCGCAAACTGGTGGACAAGAACAAGGGCCTTACAGTGTTACCCGAATTAGCTACCGCTGAATTCAATGAAGACCAAATGGAGCGCGTGCGTTATTTTATAGAGCCCGAACCGGTACGCGAGATAAGCCTCGTAACCAATGGCCATTTTGTTAGAATGGCCTTGCTGCAAAGCCTGATGGATGAAATACTGAAACTGGTACCAGAAAAAATGCGTGTGCAAAAGAAAAACCGTAAGGTGTTACGTATTCAGTCGGCAAAATTATAACCCTGCTATTTTACTGTTCCTACCGCCCTATGTGTACTATTTCAGCACCTGGTAGTGCGAAGAACTATCTTCAAAATGGAAATATTTTGGGGGTAATTCCTTATAAGAAAAATCACCCCAGGTTGTAATAAAGCTTTGATTATTCAGTGTATCCTTAAGCAGCCGGGTAATGTTATCATCAATAATTATTGATGCCGTTGCCCCATGCTCAATAGTGGATAACAGCCAAAATTCATAAGGCGTAGACCATGTCATCATTAATTTATCCATAGGTGCTTTACCCGCGTTGACTATTAATTTTTTATTTAAATTTTCATTGAGGTACTTCCTCTCCCAATTTAGCCTGGCAGTATATTGATCGTGCCTAAAATAAATTCTTAGCCCACCACTTAATAAAATAATAAAGATCAGCGGCAATGCCAGTTTCCTGGCTGCCAGCCAGGGCAATATATCGAAGACAAATGGCAGGGCAATAAATATTGCCAATGGCAAATAGAGGTTCTCAATATACAGGTCAGTGGTGTTTTTATCGGGAAACGAAACATTAATAAGAAATAAATAGAAGCCTGCAAACGCTATAAAGAGTATGAATTTAAACCATTCACGCGTTA
>Ga0206934_1209_pt1 | contig 15164 bp, 19 predicted proteins | sample Alteio_BWOrgHeat_16_FD_152932 | JGI IMG/M metagenome (GOLD analysis project Ga0206934, IMG submission 152932) | Enriched cells from forest soil in Barre Woods Harvard Forest LTER site, Petersham, Massachusetts, United States -... | ecosystem: Environmental > Terrestrial > Soil > Temperate forest >...
GATTTTATATCACACTCAGCGCCTCATTGCTGATCGGCCTCGGCCTTGACTTCATCGGACTTAGTCCTATAAAGGCATTGCTCTACACGGCTATTCTTTATGGCATAACCGCTCCGGTGCTTATCGCCGTAATACTTCATATAGGCAACAACACAAGCATCATGGGCGAGCATACGAATTCGCGGTTATCAAACGTGCTGGGATTCCTCGCACTTATCGTAATGACGTTTGCAGCAGCAGAGGCAAAGCCATTTCAGAATGAAAGCAATCTTTTCGAACGAGTATTTGATCGTAACAAAGAGTAGAAGGGCGGTGAAGAAAACACAGAACGCCCAGACAGGAACGCTTGGAATAAGCATATTGGATACGGCGCCCATCCCCTGAATGTCGGCTCCGATATTGAATGTAATGGCAGGGAAGCTGAAGAGCAGCATGATGTACAGGAAGCCTTTGGGATAATAGCGCTTCAGCGTTCCGGCAAGTCCTTCATTAGTTACAAGACCGATGCGGCCGCACATACCCTGAATTGCCGCCATGAGCGGAAACGTGAATAACGCAGTCCATAAGGTAGCATATCCGAACTTCGCTCCGGCTTGTGAGTAAGTCGCAATCCCCGATGGGTCATCGTCACTTGCACCTGTAATGACGCCAGGGCCGAAGAGGCTTAAGAATTTCTTAATCCGGGCTGCGGGAGAGGTTGTCGTTTTCAAAAATCGGAAACGCGATCAGAGATTGATCTTTGTTCAATAGCGTTGAAGCTCAGCAAAAAGAGACTCAAGTTCCTGCCGTGTCTTATTCAGTTTCGCCTGTAAGCGGGTGAGCATCGGTTCGCGCTCGTCTTTCTCATAATGGAAGTCCTCATCGTTAAGAATCGGAAACCTTCTCTTGAGCATCACTTTCTGTTCACGCCAGCTTCTTACAATATTCATTCCTACAAGGTAGTCAATTAACGGGCATCGTCCTCAATAATATTTCATTTTCATAATCACTTTCTTATTTCCAGTAAGCAGAAAGCGAAAGTCTTTATACACGGGCTTGCGTATTGCTGTGTGATAGTAATCCGAAAACGCGTGGCCTTCTTTTGGTAGAAACCATCCTAAATCCAGCTCCCAATTATCATTTTCATCATCCAGCAGTGCTATGCCCATGTATTTGGACGTGAAGCCATCGTAAGTTACGTGCAGTGAATCGCCTGTGAGCTGCGACTTTTGCACTACTATTTTACGGAATCCCATTTTATGAGGAAAGGGATTGGCGTCATCGAAGAACTTAAAGCGAATCACGCCCTTGTGATTGCGGATGTGCGTCACGCTAATGGTGATGGAATACGTTTCTTCCTTTTTTGCCACCGGGGCTTTCACGTTCCTTACCTCTTTATTGCTCGCCTTATAAACAGTTGAGTCGGCTTGGGCCGCGGCGAAAAAAGGAATCAACAAGAAGCATACAGAAGTTATTTTTTTCATGAATGGGTTCAAACGAAAGTTACTTCGTGCAACCTTACAAAGGTGGTCATATTTCACCGCTTAAGTGTTACATGGTTTACATGTTTTCAAGGTTGCCTTTACGCTTCTGTTTCAGCTGTTTGTAATAAGAAGGGGAGAGACCGGTGATCTTTTTGAACTGGTTGGATAAATGAGCCACACTGCTGTAATGTAGTTTGTAAGAGATCTCGGTAAGATTAAGCTCGTCATATAAAAGCAGTTCTTTTACTCTTTCAATTTTGTTGATGATGATGAATTGCTGAATGGTTATACCTTTTACTTCCGAGAATATGTTGGACAGATAGGTGTAGTCATAATCCAGTTTCTCGCTGATGAAGTCGGAGTAATTGATCTTAGGCAGCTCGTCTGAGTGGTGAATCAGTTCGGTGATCACGTTTTTAATTTTCTCAATCAAAATGGCCCTCTTATCATCCAGAAGCTCCAGGCCGGATCGCAGCAGGTTCACTTTCAGTAATTCCCGTTGCTCGTTGGTAATGTCCTCAAGGATATCGACAACGCCTAGATCAAGCACCACATATTTCAGTCCCAGTTTCTTCAGCTCCTCTTTCACCATCATTTTGCAGCGCAGGCTCACCATATATTTAATGTAAAGCTTCATTGCAGTATTCGTTTAGCTAAGCGCATTTGAGATCAGTGATTTATGCAATTTTCTATAAAAGTCATGTAAAGCTACCATGAATTAAGTCAGCGACCTTAGCATCAAATACTACTGAATAGTATGGTTTGAGTGCCTTCTAAAATGAACATCTATGAAAATCGAAATTAACAACGACAACCTTTACAAAGAGGGAGCTTTCGTTTATGCGAAAGCTGATCCTGCGCTTAAGTTGATCATCAACAAGTATCGGCAGCGTATCTACTACTGTTCTGATGCAGAAGCCCCTGGTAAAGAAAGCCACGCGTATTTTGAGCGGGAATTGATTGCTTTGGGCATTTAGATTTTAAACTCTAGCCTGCAGCCGCTATAAAATGTGCGAATGATGCAACTAACTGCCGGCATTGTGTAATGTACTTCTGTGAGGGGCTCTCACCTTTGCAGATATAAATACAAAAGCATGAAAAATAAAATATTAGCCTTCGCGATAACAGGTGTTATTGCAATGGTGAGCTTGCAGGCAACTGCACAGGAAAGTAAAAAGGCAGCAAAAGCAAGAAAAGAAGTAGCAGAGGCAAAAAAAGACCTGAAAGAGGCAAAGATTGACTCAGCAGCAGATTTCCAGAAGTTCAAAAAGGAATCAGAGATCAAGATTCAGGACAACCAGAAGAAAATCGCCGAACTGAGAGCGAAGAAGTCCAACGACTCTAAAGAAGTCAGAGAAAAGTATGACAAGAAAGTTGTTGCTCTCGAAGTAAAAAACAACGACCTGAAAAAGAAGATTAAAAACGCTGACGACACGAAGACCAGCATGTGGACTTCATTCAAGCACGGCTTTAATACCGATATGCAAGACCTTGAAGCCGCTATAAAAAGCATTTAAGTTAACATCCTTACAAAAAAGAAACCCATGCCCACGTATGGGTTTCTTTTATTATCCTATTCAATAGGATGCCGTTCTCCATTGCAGCAATGGAAAGCCGGCTGCACGCTGAGGAGCCTGGTTCTAAAACTCTTCCTTTGCTTTGTCCGTCTTTTCGTTTAGTCCCCAATAGATGACCTCGATCACTTTGTGGCTTACATCGTAGTTGTACTGGAGCCCGATCACAGCACCTTTCCATATCAAGATCTTGTCATAGGCAGACAGGTAGGCTGGCTTGGTTTTACTTTTCGATGCATCGTTGGGAGCTCCGTACAATTCCGTCAGCGATTCTTTCAAACTGTTATAATCGTCAAGTGTTTTTTGCTTGAAGAACACCGTTATCTCCACGAGCCTGTCTTTATAAAAGACCAATTCAACTTCACCGCTCATCCCGTTGACGATTGCCGCCTCCTTTACCTTGAAGAGTTTCGTTTCGGCGCTTTCCAGCTTCTTAATGAACTGGATTTGCGTTTCAATAGATGAAATCTCTGTGCCAATCGTGAACTCACGGAATCCGTTCTTTTTATCCAGCTCTGCCGTGGTTTGTGCAATTGTTTTTAAGCCAACTAAAACACTTGCCATCAGTAATATCACTTTCATAGTTAAAGAGTTGTTTGTAGGATATTCAAAAATAAGAGTTTTCTCATTTTGGTAACCAGGAGATTATTGGAAGCCGCCTTCCTGGCTGCGCACTTTATACTTATTTATTTTTCAAACGATTCAACTTGCGTTGGCGTTTGACACACAGCAAAGCAGAAGGTTTAACTCTTTAAGCGAGTAACATTATCGTGTGATTTCATATCAATGACGTTGCCAATACCTTTGGCGCATCAACATTTAAAGAAATAATGAAGTTACGCATTGGTCAAATCCTGCTTCTGGCATGTTTATTCGTTTTGTTCAATTGCCACGACAGCGTTGCACCCACACATACTGTTACCTATGATGGCAATGGAAGTACAGGTGGAACTGTGCCTGTTGATAGTAAAGGATATGCCAGCGGTGCATCGGTGACCATCCTTGCGAACACGGGAAGCCTCGTCAAATCGGGAAATGTATTCTCCAACTGGAATTCCAAAGCCGATGGGTCGGGAACAAGTTATACTCCCGGTGCTGCCTTTAGCATGAGCACAGCCAATACAACTTTGTATGCCAACTGGACGCCATCTGGTTCTGCCTGGACTTCCGGCACACTTCCAAGTTCCGTTGCATGGCAGTCAGTCGCTTTTGGTAATAATACATTTGTTGCCGTGGCAGTCAACAGCAATGTTTCGGCTGCATCAACCGACGGAGGGAGGACATGGGCAGCAGGAACTCTTCCGGTGTCGAGCTCATGGAGTTGTGTCGCCTACGGAGCAGGTGTTTTTGTGACACTAACTGATGCAGCCATCGGAGCAACCTCTACCGACGGGATTAACTGGACAAAAAAGACAATACCAGGCTATGCCTATTTGGGTCTCGTTTATGCCAACAACATCTTTGTGGCTGTTGGTCCTAATGGAAGTTCAAGCATTGTCTCGTCTGATGGTGCAACATGGAAAACAGGAGTGCTGCCTGAGTCAGCCTATTGGACATCAGTTGCCTATGGCAATAATACTTTTGTTGCTGTAGCCGCCGGTGGTAAAAATGCCGCAGCGTCGGCCGATGGAATTACATGGACAGCTCAAACGTTGCCGACCTCCGCAAGCTGGTACTCAATGGCTTTTGGCAATGGCACTTTCGTCGCTGTTGACGGGAATGGTAAGAATGCTGCAACCTCTGCTGATGGAATCAACTGGACACTACAAGCACTTCCGGTTTCGGGTGAGTGGCATGTCGCATTTGGAAACGGAGCTTTTGTGGCAGTCGATTTGAGCTCCAACAATGTTGCTACATCCACAGACGGAGCTACATGGAAATCATATCAAACATTGCCAAGCACAACGATGTGGAACGCAATAACTTATGGCAACGGTAACTTCGTTACTATCTCCAACAAAGACAATGTGGTAGCTATAGGAAACTAATCGCCTTACAGCGTAAGGGCAGAGGCAAGGAGTTTATCAGCAAGCAAAATTAAGACGGAGAAATCTTCTCCTTGTTATCTTTTGGGCGGCCCCTCGTTACCTGCCTGCGCAAAGCTTCGGCAGCTAACCTCGGGCCGGGCTTCCCGATGCCTCGGGACGCACAAGGAGCTGGGTGTTTATCCTGCATTTTAGCGGGAGGCTTTCGCTCCCATCCCTGCCGCGAGGTTGCTTTAATAACTATTTCACCACCGCTAATCGCTTCTTATGTATGGGTCTTTTGTACTCTGAAGCCTTCTTCAGGCCAATCGATTGCAACTCATTGCTGTCTTTACCATACTGGGCCTTCACCTGATCTTTGCTCGCCAATATAGTATTGTGAAAACTCCACTCTGCCGATATCGCCTTGTCACGGGCTGCTCGCAAAGCAGCATCGGCCCGTGTTTCTGTCGCCTGTGCTGCGACCATCGTGGTGTACAGTATTTGAAGGTTAGCCACAGAGCATCTTGGATTGGCCGGAGCGTAGCTCTCAATACCTTTTAAGGCATCGTTGGCGACAGTGTCGTTGTTTAACTCTTTTCTGTTCAGCCTTTTGTTTTCATCTTTTGCCATACATGATAATATTTTGATTTATGGCTGCAATGTAAATCAGTAACAATTTTCCTTTGGAGGAATTTATCATGTAACATAGTTGCTTTATTAGATGGTATCATTTCTTTAGCAAGAATGGATAGCAGCTTCCTGTATTCATAGAAATGTCATCTGCAGACACCATTATTTTATCTATATAAACAATACATCATCTTGATGCATTATTTGTTTCCAATGATCGATTGAGATATTATTTTGGTGTATCGTTACTTCATCTATCTAAATAAGATATCATCTATATGTATCATTATCTTATCTCCACGCATCATTATGTTATCTTAATATCGAAGACGATGATTTGGTGATGGTAGATCATGCCGACTATGGTTAGATAGTCACTTGTCGTAAAAAATTCATTTATAGACACCTATTTTTAAAGCGCGATTTAGTTGGATTGCTAAAAATCGTTTTTTTGCTTTGCAGTGATGAACAAAGCCTACGAATTCGAGTTTCAGGAGCATGACATCGAGAAGACGTGGAACCTGCTTCAGGATAAATTCTCCTTCGACAAGAAAAAATGGAAGGAGCGCTTTGCTGCGTATGCTGAAAAGCAACCAAGCAACGTTGATCTGATTCACGCGTTCTTCAAGTTTGGCAATACTTTCATAAACCCAGTGCTCAATGACATCCTTTGCAGGCAGGTACTTTACCCCACGTTCAATAACTTGACGAGGTTTGTTCTGACCGGCAAAAACCAGAACGCGTAAGATGGGGTATTTCTCAAAATGCGCTAAGTGATAGTTTCACCTTCTTTTCTGCGATAAGAATTTTCATTCCATCGGATACAATTTTGATAATCGCCATCGTTAAACCTTTAAAATAGCGTTAAACAAATGAATAATCGATGTGAGGCGATCATGGCGTGCAAGGTGGAGATGTCTATGGCGGTTATGGCGAGATCATAGGAGCATACTTATTGCTTTCGTGGTCGGGTTGGTGGCAATGATACCGCTGCTTTATTGTTTTTTTGATGAGGTTATTTAAACCTTATTTGGTAAAATGAGTCATAAATAACTTTAAATTCATATTCACAATTAAAACCAATTACATTATGAAAACAATGAGCCGTGTAGCCCTGTTGCTTGCCTTTCTAATTGCCGGAACAGCCGTTGGCAGCTATGCACAAAAGGAAAAACCTAAGAAGGAAGAAAAGAAAGAGAAGAAGGAAGAAAAAGGAAAGAAAGGCGAGAAGAAGGGAAAAAAGAAAAAAGACTAAGTCAGCGTCGTTAGCTGATCTATCGAAAAAGGCTGGTGTTATTACCGGCCTTTTTCGTTGCCATTAAACTTTGGCGGGAGTTTTAAGTCTATCCCAAAACTAAGGATATGGAAGCGATGAATCGAAAAAAAATGGACAAAGTTGTAGTGATGGCTTTTATCGGTTTGCTAGCGGCAGTACTATTTTACGTTGTTTATGATTATATAATGAGTTTGTTGTTTTAGTTGCCTTCTACCAGTGGATCATACAAAGCATGTGATCACGCGCCCCTGAGCTTCATGAGAAGGGGCTCGAGCGTCTGAATTATTGGCGTTATAAGTTGGAGAATCTCCTTCTCTGAGAGGCCGGTTTTTTGTGCCTGCATTGGATTTTGCTTTTATCTACGCTCCGCAGTTTTGCTGATCTACAAATGCTACGATTAGTGCACCATCTCTCTTGAAAGTATAAAAATCGATAAACAAAGTGTTGAGGTTTTTGTCACTGAACTTGATCAGTATCTCAACGCCTTTCTCGCCTTTTAATGAGTTTAGCTTCGCTTTTATTTTGTTGTTGAGAGATTCATCATCGCTGTTGCTCTGCAAGGCATCCATTTTGTCAGCGAAAGCAAACTCTTTGATGTATATGCCCTCCGGAGACTCCTCTAAAACCGCACACTTACTCTTTGCGAAGTCGTAGTAAGTCGTGGCAACTAAAGCGGACGAATCGGAAAGCAGTAGTAAAATCTCGCTTAAGCCAAGCAGGTCTTCGAGCGACTGTCCAAATGTGTAGGAAGGCTGAGCCCCCACGCCCGGACTTACAATGACGAACGGATCTTTTTTGTCAATGACGTTTACAAGCTCCATGCGACTCAAACTTGACACAAACCTGCTAATGGCAGGGTCAATTGCTTTCGTGTCGATCAAATGTTCCTTGATGCCTTTCTCTGTATTGTTATTGGAGGCACTTGAATCTGCCTTTGGAACAACTCTTAAGCTGTCTGCATTATCTGCACTATCATTTTTGCCATCCTTGGTAGAGCAGGAGAGAGCAATGATGAGGAAGGTTAACAACAGTATTGACATTCTCATCCGGTGAGTCTTATGTGAAGGTATTTTCATTACAAGCGGGGCTTATTCAAACAGGAAGCTAATCTAGTGGAAGCCAACAGCAGATAAAAGTAAGTTTCTTATTGGCCAACGGTACCAATGGTGATGAGTTTTCTCATTTTGGGAATCAATTGTTGGCAAATAGCCTTTAATTTCATAAAAACGCACATGTTTGGATTGGCATATTGTTGGTTGATGAGGGAGTGAATCAAAAAACAGTAGTTATGAAAACCTTCTTCACCATTGTTATGCTTCTGATAGCTTCGGTTTCTTTTGCCAAGCCTAAGCCCCGGAACGATTTCAAAATTCTCTCTGTAAAGAAAAATGTTCTTTACTTTAAAGTGGACAGAGCCTTCGTTGGCGGTGTGGTAGAGATATACGACGCCAATAAGAAGTTTATGGAAGCAGATAGCCTGCCTCATACCCACACGATGATCTATTTTGATGAGATGCCATCGGGTCATTATGTAGTGACAGTTAAAAAAGGTCGTAAGCACACCGAGTTTAAATACGACAGTGATTCAGACTATAGTGGCGGCGCTGCAGGATCTCCTTTGTAAATCAACTTCGAATACAGTTGTCAAACAAATGAAACACATACAAATAAAAACCCGGATCACTCCGGGCTTTACAATCAAACTTTTCAAATACACTTACTCTTGAGACTCGTTCATACGAGTGCTTCACGGACACGTTTTTTCTAGTGTCTCTAAGTGGCACAAAATCTTAATAACAAAGGACAGAAAAAGGCGCACACGACCAGTTAACGACGACATTGTAGCTGTGCCCATTGACGACTGCTACACCATTACTTGAGAATGTCGTTCCATTGACCTCTGCAAATGTATATTTATAATTCACTGCTGAACAAGACATGTTCGGATTGGGCGCGCTTGAGAAGCTTGTTGTGCAGGCATTCATGGTGTTAGATGCAATGCCATCTTTGCCTACCATAGTTAAGCAACTATCGGAATAGGCCTTGATGTTTCCGCTTATGCTAAGGTTATCGGCCACCGGGTAGTTAGAAGTTACGATAAATCTTCCGTTATTATAAGTGAAAGTAAGGGTCGTACCGGGCACAAAGCCGAAATTGAAATTAACAGGAGTTTCAGCACCGGCGCAGGCGTCGTAAGGAGTAACGTACCCCACAATTCCAGTAGGTGTTGAAGGTGTTAATATTTCAATATAAACAGTGCCAATGTCGCCGGGCTGGTAAGGTACCGGAAAACCGTTATCCCGACAGGCAGGGTTTGAACCTGAAACAATAGTCCCGCCGCTTGAAAGTGTGAGGCAGAAACTTGACACCTTGCCGCTAACCTTAATGTAATAATTTGTATTGCCCAGTATTGTTCCACCGCAAGACGCGATCGGATTCTTGTTCATGTCGGTTAATGTAATCGAAGTAATGTACGGTGTGGGGTCACAAGGCGCGGTCATGGGCTTAACCACTCCGGTTGATTTTGAAATACTCAATGTACTACCAGGTTGGCTGCCGGATGGACTCAGGCTTTCTGTTGAGCATCCAAGCAATAGGAGGAGGATTGACACTACTGTTATTCGCCCTCTGGAGAAATAATTCTTTATCATAAAATAGGGTTGATTTGTTTCAGCAAACATGAGGTTAAATGCTGTTGGAGTCAACGGGGAAATTCCCGTATCGAGGCGGTATTTTTCACGGTTGTTCACACAGGGAAACAGTCGTTCCTATTTGACCAAAATTAGCTTGACGACGCTGTCTTAGTTAGCACTTTGCTTTTCTTTACCTGTCGATAAAGGAGCCATCGTTAACTTATTCCCAGCAGCATCGTAAGTGTAGACAACCGTGTTGGGGCGGCCCCTCGTTCCTCGGGCCAGGCTTCCCGATACCTCGGGACGCTTCAAGTCCTCGCTCGTTCCTCGCTGTGGGCTTTACGCTTCTATCCTTGCCGCACAGCAGTGTTATATAAAGAGCTGTGTTTCGATTCATGCTTTTGACAAACTAAGCTTTGGTGCAGACCAAAAGTAAATCTTCAAACATGCTTCCAGCATCTCTTTACTTTTGGAGAAGCAGATTGTTTTACGACTAAGCCGCTTCAAGTGCGTTCTTAGGTTCAGGTTGAAGCGCTCAATGTGCCGTGTGTAAGGGAGACCTATGCGGTGAAGTGATTCGGGTATCAGGCTTTTGTATGTGAGCAAGCCGTCGGTACATACTTTCTTTGGAGCGAGCAAAAGTACCAAATCAGTTATGTTTCTTAAGTTCTCTTTCGTTCGGGCACCTACTTTAAAATCAAATTACTTTCTTGCTCGCCCTGTCGATCACGTAGGCAATCCAGGTTTCATTGTCTTTCTTCCCGATGTATGTCCATAGCTCATCGATTTCGTAAACTCCGTTCTTAACGTAAGTGTAGGTCTTATTGATGGATTGAGCAATGCGCTTGATCCGGTTGATGACTGTGGTCATGGAAATACTAAGTATCCGCGATATGCTTCTGATACCGACTCCTTCAATTAATAAGCTGACTATATCCTTATTAATGCTTGAGTGGTATGCACCATTGCTGTAATCATGCTGCTGATACTTTCCGCAATTTTTACACCTGTACGTTTGCCTTTTCGTCTTTCGCACACCGGCTTTTACGCACGATTGGCTACAATACTTGCAGTTTATCATATGACACTTTGGAGCATGAAGGTTTCGAAAACCTCGTTTATTGAGCTCCAAGGCTATTAAAAAGAAAGCCTCAGACCAAATGACCTGAGACTTTCCGTTCGTTAACTTATTCGGGCTGTTGAAAATCAGTTGGTTACAACAATGATTCTTTAAATATGACAGATTGGTGCACTACTGAATGCCTCGATTCAAAATCCCTTTTTGCGATAATGAAAGGCGTTATCACTAGAAAAGCAATACAAAAAACAATCACCCATCCCCTTATTAGTTTTTTATTTTGCTCCTCGTCTCCCCATCTCTTATTCATTTCATCAAGTCTAGGGTTACGTTCGTACCTGTACCAGTTTAGTCCGAGAAAAAGTACGACTAACACAACATAAATGAAATTGTTTGGCAATTCAGAGAATCCGAAAAAAGACTTAAGGAATGCAAATAATGTGAGCAACGCGAAAAACTGACTTACCGAAACGATCCCCGCAGCATACGCAATAGGAGCTTTAGACCTTCCTAATCCCAATTTATAGGCACGGTAAAATATATAGTCGAATAATGAAAGCATATTTCTTACAATTACTTTTTAGGTATCAAAATTACTGATGGAATTCCGGCTCCACCGATAGGAACTATTATATAATTCTCGTCAATACTTTGGCCTATCGACTTACCATAAGCAATGTTCCATCCAATGTTTGCGCCGGCGTAAATTATCGTTGCAACATCAGCACCGGGGACAAAAGCTAGTCCGCCGAAAAACATATCCAATTGTGAACTGGTTGAAACAGTGCCTTTAGTGAAATAATCGTTCACAGCCACACCACTACTAATCAGCATCCCCGCGATAGCGAGTTTAGTTGAATATTTTGCAGCACCTTGAGCAATATCTTTAGCATATTCAGTTGCTATTTTAGCGTACTTACTTGTGCTGAGTTTTATTGTCCAATCCATGATGTTCATTGCAGTACCTAAACCAAATGACATGCCATTGATCATGCTTGTTGTATTCGGGTCTTGTATAGAAATTCCACTACCCGTATGACCTACTACCTCAACCTCATTTAACAATGGCGTCACATCCTTGCCGTCATAGAACCAATTTTTATCATCTTCAATAAATGCTTTGTATTTGTCACCACCCGGACAAGTTGGACATTTGGCGTACATAGTGGCATTTGCCTTTGTCCACGCATCGAATTGCGCGTTCAAAGTTATATCTCTGGCTGACGCTTCCTCAGGAGTGTAGAAATGTGCATTTCCTCCTGACCAAGTCCCGCCATTATCGCGACCACCAGTTTTAAGAAAATCTCCCAACGACATGCTCTCACCACCACCTGCTCCTATAGTAGCATCTCCATCCAAATTAAAATGTCCTGTTAAATCTCCATATATACCACCGATAACTCCACCATCACCATTACTTGTCATTTTAGCAATCCAACCGTATTGAGGCCCTTCATGATCTGCGTCCATATGGTAATTAACCATCGGGCCGTTCCCCATACCTCCATACCAAGGACTAGCCCCACTAGGATCATTAAGCGAAACAGGATTACCAAAAGAGTAATTGTAAGGAGTGTGACTACCAAACTTATCTGCCATTGGATCAACCTGATGGAATCTTCCTAAAGCAGCATCATAGTTTCTGTAAGACAGATCATACAATGCGCTTACTGTATTGAGTTCAGTTCCACCATTCGCTAAGAAGTTGTTGGTAGTGTTATCGCGTGTCCAACTGTTCGCTGCTTGGAGACCGAAGGGATAGTAGTTATAGCACTTTTTTGATGTCAGTTTTCTTTTTCTAAGACCCGTTTGAGGGAGTGAATCATTTCTGGTATGGTTGGCTGTAGAAAATTGCATTTTTATCGTTGCAGCAAGATAATGGTTTCTGTTTCAGCACAAAAGTTGAAGCTAATGAACTCTTTTAGTTAGGAAGTGTATAGTGTTTTCTTTCAAATATCACTGAGTCAATCTTGTCAGTGTTTATCGTCAGATACTTCAGTCTGTAGAGAGCTGGCTTACTGGCACAGTTAGGGTTCTTGGGAAATTCAATGCATTGGAGATAAAGTTTATTATTTCTAATCTCGATGTTCAAATCTTGATAAGAACAGAATGTAAGGATGACATCCACTGAAAATATTTCATCGTTTTCTCCTGTATCTCTTTCAATTATACCTTTAAATAAAGCCCGATCAAGATTTTTAACAGTATCAAGATTGGAGTTAATTGTAATAGTACTTCGCTTCAAAAGGTCAGGATTTCTTTTTGGTATAACTAAACTCTTCCGTTTGCAGTTTTGTAACATAAAAACTAATAACACTATGATAGATACTAGGAGAAATAGTTTGTGGTTTTTCATTTCATCATTCAAGGTAGTGCAAAACGAATTTACCAAACCCTCTTCTCAAACCAAACCCTCTTTGCTCAAACTCGTTATTATACGTGTGATGCGAGTTAGTTCTTTAGTTTTGTTTCTGCTTTTATTAACAAGAGCAAAAGCAATATCACAGGTTTCGTTAAGAAGCTATTCAATAGCTATAGGCAACCAGGTTTGGATGGCGAATAACTTATCTACTAATACCTTTGCTAACGGCGATACGATACCAGAAGCGTTGACAGCGATAGCTTGGAAGAAAGCAGCTGTTAATCATACTCCTGCATGGTGTTACTATAAAAGTGACAACTGCAATGGCATTCGGTTTGGTAAACTGTATAATTGGTATGCTGTTATTGATCCACGTAGACTAGCACCAGACGGATGGCATATACCTGGTGATTCTGAATGGACAATACTCACTAGTTTTCTTGGTGGAGAGTACAGTACAGGCACAAGTGTGAAAAATGAAAACGAACTGAGTGACTCAAAACTTAGCACTAAAAGAACCCGGCTTAAGTCTTCTGGTTTTATGAATCTTTTGGGAGGCTACCGATATGAAGCCGGTATCTATAATAAAATCGGCTACAATGGTTTCTGGTGGAGCGCAACTGAAAATCGGTTGGATAAGGCTTCGTTCTACTATCTTTCCAGCCCATACGAAAATCTGGGAAGTTCACTTGGAGACAAGGGCTTGGGCATGTCAGTCCGTTGCATCAAGGATTGAAAAGGACTCAACTGTATTCTTTCATTTTCTATGAACTCTCGCAACAATTGTCTCTTCAATGTCGGTAATCAAGTTTGATACAATTGTGGATAGTAGATTTATTTGTGCCAACGAAGCCTCAATACGTTCTACATTTAGCGCATTTACCTGTTCAGTGAATTGATCATCCGGTGCACCATCGAGGGCAGTTCTAATATTCAGAAATTGATTGTGCAGCACTTTCATTTGAACAAGTAGTTCTTCGAGTTGAGTTTCCATAAGTAGGTTGGGAGAATATATAAATCTCAGGCAAACATAGAGGTAAGGCAAACTACAAAGACTTGGCTTTCGTTCGAATTCTTCTATTTAGCTTTTCAATAATTAATTTACGTTCCTCGCCTGATTGATTTACATTTTTGGTCAATAGACTTTCCAATTCACTAACTGCTTTTTCAACTCTGTTCTCATTGGAGACTTGAATTTCCCCAAGAATGTGATCAGCCCAATTATTTAAGTCTACTGTACCCAGCTCGGGCAAACTGTTGAAATAGCCTGCGAATTTATCTGTCTTAGTTGTAATGAAATTAAAAGCTGATTGACCTATTCCTTCAGAGATGAATCCATCAGCACCATTCATTGATTTTGTAAAGACTACAAAATAAAAAGACTGTTTTGCGCTTGTGCTAGAGAGGCTATCCAAGATGGACATCATTAGTTGATCATCCGCTTTTATTAATCTCTTTTTCTTATAGATTTCTTGGAAATATTTGTCTGGGGTTAAACCCGGTTCTGCTTTTTGAGAATCTGTCCTAGGAGACTGTCGGCTACAAGAGATAAGAAACAGGTATAAGAGTACAAATATTATCTTCCGTATCATTTGTTGTTACATTGTGTGCGAAGCCAATTTACCAAACGCTCACCATAAACCAAACCATCTTATTACCTTCAACAGATGTTTAAGATTACTTCATTACTTATCGTCTTCACTTCAATGACCAGAGTAGGCGATGCACAGACGAACGAGAGGCCGTCGTGGATACGGAAAGATATTGATGCCGAAATAATCCCTGTAATGATTGGAAGGCAAGTGTGGATGAAAAGAAACCTTGCTGTGAGCACCTTTTCAAATGGTGATACTATCCAAGAAGCGAAAACTAACAAAGAGTGGAAGGCCGCCTTCGACCAACATCGTTCGGTGTGGTGCTATTACGAAAATGATTCAATTAATGGCAGTAAATATGGTAAACTTTACAACTGGTATGCTGTAAATGATCCAAGAGGTTTAGCGCCTAGAGGTTGGCACATTCCATCTGACAAAGAATGGACAATTCTTGCTGATACTCTAGGAGAAGAGAAGGCTGGTGCACTATTGAAAAATGACTCTGGATGGGATAGTCCTATCGGAAAATCAGGCAATGGAAATAACGCATCTGGATTTTCGGCTCTTCCCGGTGGTTATCGAAAAG
>Ga0206934_1210_pt1 | contig 15119 bp, 5 predicted proteins | sample Alteio_BWOrgHeat_16_FD_152932 | JGI IMG/M metagenome (GOLD analysis project Ga0206934, IMG submission 152932) | Enriched cells from forest soil in Barre Woods Harvard Forest LTER site, Petersham, Massachusetts, United States -... | ecosystem: Environmental > Terrestrial > Soil > Temperate forest > O...
GCCCGTAAAATTGATCGCCGCAGTTGAGGTGCCCGAAGTTACCGTTTGATTCGGAACGGGATTGATGGTGGGTAAGGGATTTATCACCCCGGTCACGGCGATGGTAGTTCCCGAGTAACCAGGCGAGGCTATCGTTACATTACCCGAAATGTTGCCGGTGGTACCGGAAGCTGCCGAGCGCACATAAATGGTCGTGTTAAAGACCGTACCGCCAGCCTGTTTCAATACCAGGCTTGGCGCATAGCCTCCGGTAGCCGTAAGTGACAGCTCAAAACCCGCAGGCGCAGTAACCGTGATATCTCCCGTAAGTGCGGTCCCTGCAACAGTAAATTTGCCAATATTGGGACTTACCGACGGCGAACCGATGCAACCCGAAATAGTGCCGGTTACCGTGCTGGTGGTTACTACCGCAATGGGGCCGGAGTTTACCGTAATGGTGAAGGTAACAGGGCTTCCGCCGCAAATGCTGCCGAAAACAAAATTGCCAAACCCTGAAGGGAACGCACCTACGGGTACTGTTGTTATTACAGAACCGGTAGCCGTATTGATCTCTGCCACACTACTTGAGCTGAATTCCGTAACATACAGGGTGCCGCCGTCGGGACCTATGGACAGGCCGGACGGATGGTTTTGATCTGTTATCGTACTTATAACGGAGTTGGAGGCGGTGCTGATAACAGATATATTACTGTCATTTGAGTTTGCGACATACAGCCTGCTGCCATCCGGGCTTATGGTCATGCCTGCCGGACTTGCTCCTACAGGTATTACGGCTGTCACCGCATTAGTGCTTGTATTAACGACGGTTACGGTATTGTTGAGGCCGGCTATGTAGATATGTGCGCCATCCGGACTTGCGACGACTGAAAATGGTCGCCCCACGACGTTTATTGTAGCCGTTACGGTATTTGAAGCCGTACTGATCACGGATACCGTTTGATCTACATTATTGGCTACATATATTTTGCTGCCATCCGGGCTTACTGCGATACCCTGTGGATTAGATCCAACAGGGATAGTTGTTATGACAGAATTTGAAGCAGTACTAATTACGCTTACCGAGTTCCCAAGGAGATTAGCAACATAAACTTTGCTTCCATCAGGAGTCACCACAATTCCTTCGGGGCTCCCGCCAACAGCAATTGTGTTAACAACCGTATTGGTGGAAGTGCTGATTACTGATACATTATCGGAGCCCTGGTTACTTACAAAAACTTTACTGCCATCACTGCTCACCGATACGCCCCAGGGGTTGGTGCCCACATTAATAGTAGCTGCTACAGAATTACTCACCGTATTAACTACCGAAATACTATTGCTGCTGTAGTTGGCTATATAAGCATAATTGCCCGGCTGCGAAGTAACCGTGACCCTGGCCGTCACCGGCGTGGCCCCGCTATTAATTGCAGTGAACGGAGCGATATTTCCTGTCCCGCTGGCAGCCAGGCCAATGGAAGGTGTGTTATTGGTCCAGGTATAGGTGTTGCCCGTGCCGGTAAAATTGACGGCGGTAGTTGAGGAGCCGTTGCTAACCGTTTGGTTTGCCACAGGATTGACGATAGGTAACGCATTTACAACTCCCGATACCGCAACGGTTTGGTTAGCCACCCCGGGTGCGGATAATACCACATTGCCGGATATATTTCCCGGGGTTGCACTTGCGGCCGCCCTCACGTAAACAGTTACATTCGATATCACACTACCTGATGGTGGTATAAATAGGCTGCTGGTATAACCGGCGCCGTTACCGGTTGACAATTCGAAGCCCGGCGGCGCCGTTACTGTGACCCCAATGGTTAAGCCCGTTGCCGACACCGAAAATTGCTGTACATAGGGGGGCGATGAAGGCGAACCAACACAGGCAGAGATTACCCCGCCGACCGTGCTGGTAGTGATGCCGGGCCCGGTTGGATTGATGGTAATGGTGAAAGTGGTAGGAGTACCCGTACAGCCGTCGCCTTTGGTGACGAAATTGCCGAGAGAAAATGGATTTGACCCCACGGCAATTGTTGAGCCCGAAGAAAAATTAGCGCTCATCAGTACAAGTTGCCCGTTTCTGCCGTCGGTATAATACACCTGGGAGCCATCGGATGATATTGATATCCCCTGTGGATTTGCTTCAGCAGTGGAGGCATAAGTATGGTCGGCCGTAAATACGATGGTTAAAAATCCTGTCGCTACGGCTACGTAGACTTTGCTGCCATCAGGGCTTACTACCAACCCAAGTGGGGAGCCTCCCACATCGGTGGTGCCTGCTATAGCATAAGTTGAAGCATTGATGTCCGTTACGGTGTTGGCCCCGGTATTGGATACGAATACATGGCTGCCGTCCGGACTCACGGCAATGCCCGAAGGGTTTGACAACACCGGAACAGTTGTGATAATACTGTTTGCCGCTGTATTTACCACCGAAACGGAATTAGAATTATAATTTGCTACATATAATTTAGTGCCATCCGGGCTGATCGCAACCCCATAAGGTGCTGAGCCGACAGTAATAGTCGCTGTAACGGTATTGGTGGTTGTACTGATCACTGAAACTGTGTTTGTCCCGGAGTTTGCAACATATACTTTCGTTCCGTCCGGGCTCACCACTACACCTTCAGGAGATGTGCCCACATTTATGGCAGCCGTTACCGTGTTTGTCGTGGTATTAATTACGGACACGTTATTGGAGCCCTTGTTTGTAACATAAACATAGGTTCCATCGGGGCTGATCGAAGCTCCAAACGGGTTGGTGCCTACCGGGATCGTTGTGGTCACCGTCTTGCCTGAAATGTCAACGACAGAAACAGTACCAGACCCCTGGTTGGCAACGTACGCATACACCGGGGGCGCAGGTGTAACCGTAATGGTCGCGGTTACAGGATTGGGGCCATTGTTTATCGCGCTGAACGCTGCAATATTTCCTGTTCCGCTTGCTGCCAGGCCAATAGATGGGGTGTTATTGGTCCAGGTGTAAGCCCCGGCTGTACCGGTAAAGTTGACAGCGGTGGTGGACGCGCCGTTATTGACGGTTTGGTTTGGCACCGTGCTGACCGTGGGGATGGCATGTACTACCCCATTAACTGCTACGTTTTGGGTGACGGCGCCGGGCGAAGTAATCACCACGTTGCCCGCTATATTGCCGACAGGATTAGTAGCCGCCGAACGGATGTACAACGGCGTATTAAAAGTTACACCCGCAGCCTCCGCAAGCGATACGCTGCTGCCATAAAGGCCGGTGGCGCTGAATGATATCTGGAAGCCCGGCGGGGCCGTCACGGTTATAACATCGGTCAAATTACTGCCCGACACGGTAAATTGCTGTACGTAAGGGCTTACCGATGCCGATCCCACACAGGCCGAGATAGTACCTGAGGCGGGCGTTGCAACAATTGTGGGCGGCAGGCCGGAGTTTACAGTAATGGTAAAAGTGGTGGGTGCGCCGGGGCAATCGGTACCGTTCAGCAAGAAATTGCCCATGGAAATAGGATTGGATCCGGTGCTGGCGGTGGTGATAACGGTATTGGTTTTTGTATCGATCACCGATAAGGTGGCCGAACTTTGATTGGTAACGTACAGCAGCGTACCATCTGCGCTTACCGTCACCGCATGTGGATTTGACCCGACGGTAATGGTAGCAGTTATGCTGTTTGTTGCCGTGCTAATTACGGAAACAGAATTGGAATCGTAATCGGCTACATATACAGTGCTTCCATCGGGACTCACAACAATAGCCTGGGGGCTTCCCGTTACGGGTATGGTTGCTATTACGGCATTTGTTGCTGTATTGATCACCGAAACACCGCCTGCCTTGTTAGCAACATACACCCTGTTGCCATCGGGGCTTACCGCTACACTTTCCGGGCTTCCGCCTACCGGTATGGCTGTTGTGATGGTGTTGGTTGACGCGTTTATTACCGTAAGCGCGCCTGAAAGCGCATCATTAGTTACATATACCGTGCTGCCATCCGGGCTCACTGCTATACCCTGCGGTGCATTAACCGGAATTGTAGCGATCAGCAAATTATTGGAGGTGCTCACAACCGATACGGTATTACCGATATCGGCAACATACATGCGGCTATCGTCAGGGCTTATGGCTATTCCGGTCAAAACTGCTCCTATCTTTGCCGTAGAGATCACGGAATTGAGCTGTGTACTGATCACGTTGACCGTTCCATTCACAGTACTTGTTACATAGACCTTGCTGCCATCATGGCTTACGGCAACGCCGTATGGCTGGGGATCTACCGGTATGGTAGCATAAGTTTTACCGGTTACACTATTGATAACCGAGACCGTGTTTGAACCGAAATTGGCTATATAGGCATACCCGGATGTGTACGGCGTTACGGTAATGCTGGCGGTTACCGGAGCAGGCCCGTTGTTGACCGCTGTAAACGAGGTTATATTTCCCGTACCGCTGGCAGGCAGGCCGATGGATGGGTTATCATTGGTCCAGGTAAAAACATTTGCAGCACCTCCAAAGCTAACGGCTGCAGTGGCGGTGCCATTGTTAACGGTTTGATTAGATACAGGAAGGACGGAGGACGCCAGGTTGATCAATCCCGAAACGGCTACATTCTGGCTGGTAGCGCCCGGCGAACTCAGTGTAATATTGCCCGGCAGAACCCCACCCGAAGGAGCTGTCGCCGCGGAGCGCACATAAACAATAGTGTTAGGTGTAGCACCCGCATTTATCGGAAGCGAGACCGAGGTGCCATAGCCCGTATTTGGGTTTAACGATACCTGGAAGAGCGGTGTCGATGTGGCTGTAATGGGGCCCGTAAGACCAGCGCCCGAAACCGTAAACTGCGCAATTTGCGGGCTCACGGCGGCAGATCCCCCGCATGCAACAATATTTCCGGTCGCGTTAGTAGTGGTAATAGAGGGACCAATGCCGGTTACCTGGATATTTACCACCGTGCTGCTGCTGCCCGCAGTATTATAAGCGGTTATGGTATAATTGGTTGGGGGGCTCGGCGCTGTAGGGGTGCCACTGATGATACCCGTTGTGGGATCGAATACTAAGCCCGGGGGCAGGGGCTTGTCGATAGCATAGCCGGTTAACGCTATTTTTCTTATTACGTAGTTTACCTCGTCGGTCACATACAAGTTACTGCCCGTCGGGTCGACAACCGCACCCAGTGGATAATTAAAAGTTGCGGCGGTACCGGTCGCATCGATATGGCCCGGAGCGCCGCTGCCCGCCAGTGTCGTAACTACCCCAGCCGGAGTAATCTTCCGGATACGATCGCCATGATTGTCGGTAACATACAGGTTGCCTGCCTGGTCAAAAGCCAGGCCCGTGGGGTAGTTAAATGTTGCGGCGGTTCCCCGGCCATCGGTGCCGCCGGCAGCGCCGTTACCCGCAAATGTAGTTACGCCTGCGGGGGTTATTTTCCTGATGAGGTTGTTCTTGGTGTCGGCAACGTACACATTGCCCAGGTTATCAACGGCTACACCGTCCGGGTTGTTGAAGGTTGATGTTAATGCCGCCCCGTTTATGGCTCCTATGGCTCCGCTGCCTGCAAATGTTGTTACGTTACCCGTTGTTGTTATTTCACGGATCATGTTGTTCTGCTGGTCGGCAATGAAAATATTACCGGCAGCGTCGGTGGCCATTTCGCCGGGACTGTTAAAGCTTGCCGACAATAAAGCTCCGTTAACAGATCCGGTCGCGCCGGTACCCGCATAAATAGCCGGAGCACCGGCGCCGGTTATTTTGTAGACGCGGTTATCCTGGAAATCGGTTATATAAATATTGCCCGATTGATCCAGCGTAAGTCCCGATGGCGAGGTTACGCTGCCAATGGTAGTTACCACCGCAGCCGGTGTGATCTTGCGGACAGCATTTCCTCCGAAATCGGTAACATACAAATTTCCGGCGGCGTCTGTACCTATGCCTGAAGGCAGGTTAAAACCGGCATCGGTGCCCTGCGAATCATAAGTTACCGGCGCACGGCCGCCCGCAAAGGTGGTTACCTGTCCGTAGGTATTTTGCGGTACCGAGCCGCCAATATTTGTAGGCGCCAGCGGTGTTATCAATGTATTTACCGTATAAGTTTGAGGGGTTTGATAGCTGATGTTGGGTGGAGGAAGCAGGCCGTCAGGATCGGAAGTTACCGTGATGCTGAAGGTTACCGGCGAACTGTTGCAAACGGTATTGGTCCGAATAAAATTGCCCAGCGAGATCAAATTGGTGCCGACCGGTATGGTTTTTACCAACGCATTATAGGCCGTGCTGATGACAGAAACATTGCCGTCCTGGTTGGCTACATAAACAAGGCCGCCGTCGGGACTCACGGAAACACCCTGTGGTCCGGTGCCTACCGGTACGGTTGCTATCACCGTGTTGTTCGCGGTATTGACAACATTAACCACATTATTCTGGAAATCCGTTACATATAAGCGGGTCCCGTCCGGGCTTAAAGCCACCCCGTGCGGATCGTTGCTTGTTGTTATCGTGGAGGTGATGGTATTTGTTGCCGTGTTAATGACCGCAACTTTGCCGCCCAGAGCGGTTGCATAAAGTTTGCTGCCATCGGAGCTCACGGTAAGCCCGATATAACCTGCGCCCGGTATGGTTGCCGAAACCGTATTGGTTGCGGTATTGATAACGGTAACGATATTACCATTCTGACTGGCCACATATACTTTACTGCCGTCGGGGCTTATCGCAATACCCTGTGGGGTCGAACCGACGTAGATCGAGGTGATCACCGCGTTGGTTGCCGCATTGATAACCGATACAGTACTGGAAGCAAAATTGGTTACGTAAACACGGCTGCCATTGGGGCTCACCGCAATTTCGCCGGGCTGATCGCCCACGCCAATATTGGCTATCACGGTGTTAGTGGCCGTATTGATCACCGACACCTGGCTCGCGGCATCGCCGGTTACGTATACGCGGCTGCCATCCGGGCTTACTGTTACGCCCTGCGGACCTGTGACCACCGTTATATCGGCAACAACCGTGTTGGTTGCCGTGCTGATAACCGTAACCGTGTTAGATCCGTAATTTGCGATATAGGCGTACCCGGTTGGCGTTGGTGTAGCCTGAATAGTTGCTATAACGGAGGATACGCCATTATTTATTGCGGTGAAGGAAGGTATATTGCCCGACCCGCTGGCCGGCAAGCCGATACCCGGTGCATTGTTGACCCAACTGTAAACGCAGCCGGCTCCCGGGAAAGTAACCGGAGCTGTATTGCTGCCGCTCGTCACGACTTGATTACTTTGGGCAGTTAATGTGCGGGGCAATATGAAAAGACATATCACCGCACACATCATCAACAAATATCTTTTCATTTATATTAAGGGTCAGGATTAAATCCGGGTAGCCAAGATAAAAAAAATCCACTTAAGTTTTAGTTGCGCAGGCGTTCACTATCGTAAAATGGTTACGCTGCCCGACAATGATTTAAGCCCAGCCGACGGGCTGATCACATAATAATAAGTTCCGTTCGGCAATGCCAAACCCTTGTAAGTACCATCCCAGGGGTGGGGATATCCCCTCGACTGGAATACAAGGCTGCCGTTGCGGGCAAATACCGATACCAAACATTGCGGGAAGCCTTCAATCGCCTTAATGTCCCAATAATCATTAATACCGTCGCCATTCGGCGTAAAGGCGTTCGGTATGATGATCGAAAGATCGGTGACGCTGACAGTAAGGGTGCCCGGCGTCGTGGTGACGGTATAATTGGCTGCCTGGCCGCCGGTAATCGCGATCACATAATCGCCCGGTGCCGAATCCGCGGTTGCCGCGGTGGATAATACCGGTTGTTCGGTCAGCACAGAAGCATCCTCGTTATAAACAAAACCAACCCCGGTAAAAGTAAGCGCCGGATTGGGCTGGTTCTCAAATTTTACTTTGTTGTCAGCAACGAGCAATAAGGGCGCTTTATTAACCGTCAGTTCCTGCATTACCGGTGTAGCGGCAAGGTAGTAGTCGTTGCCGGCCTGTGAAGCGGTGATCTGTGAGGTACCCGTGCCAGTAATATGGATCATTCCCGCTACTATAGTAGCTACACCGGTGTTGCTGCTGGCATAGGTAACGGGTATGGTGCTGTTGGTACTGGTTGCTGCCGGGTCAAAATCGGCGTCCCCGTAAGTTTTGGCTGAAAGCGGGTTGAATGTAAGTGTCTGCGGAGCCGTTTGATGGATATTTATGCTGATATTAATCACGAATGTGCTGCTGCCCGCGGCGTTAGAAGCGACGATGGTGTAATCGGTTGGGGGTGACAGTACAACCGGCGTTCCGCTGATAACCCCCGTTGTGGGATCAAAAGTCAAACCCGATGGCAAAAGCTTATCGATGGTATAGGTTGAGGTAACCGCGCCTCCGCTATTAATGGGTGAAAGTGGTGTAATGGTTTTAAACTCAGAATAAACCTGGGGTGAAACATAGCCTATATTGGGAGCCTGCAGTACCTCGTTAACCGTAATTTGAATGGTAAATGAGCTGGCTCCGCCGGTGTTGTAGGCCGTGATGGTATAATCGGTAGGCGGCGAAGCAGCGGCCGGCGTACCTGTAATGATACCTGTCCCCGTATCGAAATACAGGCCGGGGGGCAGTGGCTTATCAATTTCATAACCCGACACATTTATTTTTCGAATGGCCGTGGCATCGGCAACATAAAAATTTCCCGAGCCATCGATAATAATATCGCGTGGGTCGAAGAATTTGATGGCGGTTAAAGGATAGCCGTTGGTGGATCCCTGCTGCCCTGTCCCCGCATAAGTGCTAACCACGCCGGCAGGCGTAATGCGACGGATACAATAATTGCCTTCGTCGGCTACATATACATCGCCTTCGGCATCCACGGCAATACCGGCCGGTTGGTTAAATGAGGCAATTTTTCCTATACCGTTCTGACTGCCCGCTGTACCGGTTCCGGCAAGCGTGGTGACATCGCCTGCGGGTGTTATTTTCCTGACGGCATTATTGTATTCATCCGAAACATAAATATTGCCCGCCGCATCAATGGCCAGGTAACGCGGGCCCGAGAAACGCGCGGATGCGCCGTTACCGTCGATAAATCCAGCCGTCCCGGCCAAACCTGCAAAGGTAGATACCGTACCACCCGGGGTTATCTTACGGATGGCGCTGTTGTTGAAATCGGCGACATAAAGATTACCCGCCCCGTCAAAAATTATACCCGCCGGCTGAAAAAAAGTGGCCGTTGCAGCCGGGCCGTCTGCCTTTCCGGCCACGCCCGTGCCGGCGTAAGTGCTTACCAGCCCCGAAGGAGTGATTTTGCGGATCATATCATTTACCTGGTCGGCCACAAAAATATTTCCGGCAGCGTCGGTAATTACCTGGCCGGGATTGTTGAATAACGCTGCGCTGCCCTGGCCGTTGGTGTTGCCGGATTTGCCGGCTATTCCCGCAACAACTGTTAGCAGCCCGTCGGGTGTTATTTTGAGTACGCGCTGTGAGGCGTCGGTAACATACAAGCTTCCATTGCCGGCAATTGCCATACCGTTGATAAAATTGAAGGTGCCGGCCGTACCGGTGCTGCCTGCATACGTGGTAATGCCGTATGTTTCCGGCACCACCTCGCTGCCACTATTTGCCGGCGAAAGCGGCGTAATGGTTTGGCCTGTGTTGTAAGTATTGGGCGTGGGGTAGGTGATACTGGGCGCCTGGCCAAAAGCAGCGCAAAACCCGTTCAGCGTGATGAACGCAATGACGATCAGCAACCGCATAAATGGGTAATAATTGGTCATTTCAACAGTGCACTTCTGTAGCGGGTACTAAAGTTACGAAATAAACGTCGAATGTGTTGCCTGTCAATTATTTACCTGCAATCGCTGCCGGCGATGCGAAAAAAGGTAAAATGCACGGGTGCGATGGCGCTTGTATCCTTAAAACCTTTGATGGCAAAAATGCCAATATAGCGGGGATGGATGTCAAGCTCCTGGTTGGCAACCTCCCTGAAAGCGCCGTTTTCACTCGCGCCGCCCGAAAAAAGAAAGCGGAATTTATTACCCGTCTTTTCGATGCGCAAACCTGTATTGTGAAGATTGCCGATCACCTGCGGCGCATTTTCGGCAGTGTCGAGCGACAATATAGGGCGGTGGCTTATTTCCTCCGGCCTGCCGAAACCATTGCCCAGCCAGGAAACTGCCTGTATCAGCACTTCCCGCCCCTTTTTAAATCCGCCGAAATTATCATTAAACGCGATGGATAGCCGCATACTTTTGCCGGTGAGTGTAGTATCCTCCAGCAATAATATCCCCGCCTGCTGCCATTCCTGGCGCGGGACGAAATCGCTGAGGTGCACCTCGGCCGTAAAACAGTCATAGGGGATGGCGCGCAGCAACAGGTTCTTGATACGCTGTTTTTTGGGTGGATCGGGCCAATTGTCGCCGCTCAGCGTAAATAATGTTAATTGTCCTTTACTTTCGGAACGCCGGACCCAGTAAACGCTATCCGGATCTTTTACAAACCAGCCTTTTTGAGCTAAGGTGCTGCCTGCCAATTGCCCAAAATCGTCCGAAAACTGGTCAGCCTTTCCGTTGCGGATACGCACCCAAAAAATAAGCGCGATACAAACGGCGGTAATACCCATTGCAATAAGCACGTATACCCGCGTTTTTACATGTTCGTTTTTCGGCGCCGATCTGACCATTTTCTCCCGGTACAAAAACCACCAGGGGTAGTGGTCTTCATTGTCTTTCCGTTGTATCTCCGTGGTGTAAGGGGCACCAAGCACGTATCGGGCCAGGGTATCGAGCGTGGCCGCGGATGGGTTTTCGGCTTTGGCTGATGTGTTGTCTAAAACAAAGAATGAATAATTTTTTACGCTTTTCCAGCCGATAGACAACCCCGTGATCTCGAGCACCTGGTTGCAGAACAGCTTGCTTTCGGTTTCGGTAAGCGGAGCCTGGAGCTCATGGGCGAAACATTTATGGTAAGCTTCCTTAAATAATTTGGCAAAGGCCAGGCTGTCTGTTTTATTCATAACCGACTTAAAATCGATCTTTTATTGTGCCGAATGAGATTTACGGAACATTTCCGCCGCATTTCCGCAGTAAAAATTTCCGCCTAAAGATATTTACAAAAGCCGGAATAAAGGGACATCCCAACCCGGCAAAGTAGATTTTAAATCATGAAGCATCTCATTTTATTATCGGCGCTTTTGTTGCCGCTTATGCTCTCCGCACAAACCCTGCAATTGCATTTCGACCCCCGGCATACGCTCGACCCCAAACGCAACCCGCAGAATTTCCCGACCATTTATTTTGAATACTATAAAGCGAAGGACACCTCGGGCGCCTTTTTCATCAAATCGGAGGCCGACCTGCAGGGCGCGGATCATAACATGGGTAAGTTTTTCACACAAATCTCGCAATCATTTAAGTTTTGGAAGCCCAAAGTTTATATCCAGCTTCAGTACAGCGGCGGCATGGGCATCGCCGAACCGGGATCATATGGGTATTACATTACCAATGCCTTTTCAGCCGGGCCGGTTTACCCGTTTCAGTGGAAGGGCGGCTGGTTCAGCACCGCGCTGTCCTATACCTTCAATGCCTTTAAAAAGCCGAGTAATGATTTCCTGTACTCCTTTTATTGGGGGCATGGCTTCTGGAATTACAAAGTGGAGTTCAGCGGCGATATCGAGCTATACTCATTGAATAAAAACATAGGCGATGCCTACACGGCTGATTTACATGGCAAGCGCCTCTCGTTCTTTGGCGAGCCGCAGGTTTGGTTCAAGATTCACAATGGGTTTTCGCTCGGCTCCAAGATCAATATGTACTGGCATGTGATAACGACAGACGACGTTTTACAGGTGTATCCTACTATTGCGGCGCGGTTTAAGTTTAATTAATTAGCCCGTATAAGGACTCGCCCGGTCTTAGCTACGCTCGACCACCCTCTCTTCCGCAAGCGCAAAAGAGGGTTTATTTTATATATCTGAAAGAGCCCCCCCCTTTTTGCGCAGCAGAGAGGGGACAGGGGGTGAGTCGACTTATTTAAGTTATAGCAAACCATTTCCGTTTGCTGGGGTTATTATTAATACATCTACTGAAACTAATTATAAAAATGCCATGAAAAAGTACATTTTAAGATTGATCGCTGTACTGGTATTTGCATCGGCAACCGCTTCGATAAGCAGCTGCTCGGTTGAATACCGCCAGCGTCACCATCACAACCACGATCATGATCACGACGACCATGATCATAACTACCGCGATCACTAACTGATCAAATAAAGTAAATGAAAAAAATCCCGCTGAAAGGCGGGATTTTTTGTTTATCGAACACCTTCCCGGTTAACTAGTCAACCAGTTAACGGATAACTATTTACTCTTCGTCACCAGCACCCAATCCACTAACACAACAGCCTTTCCGGCCTTTATCTTATCAACCGTAGCCTGTGATATGCCGGTGTAAGGCGTTGCTATTTTGTTGACAGCGCTCGGATAACCACCTCCCAACGCGAAATTGAAGATCAGGAATTTGGGGTTATCAAATGCCCAGCGGCCATATTTTTCTACCATAGCGCGCGTTACCGTGTAAGTAACCACCCCATCGGTTTTGAACACTATTTTATCTTTGGTCCAGTCGACCGAGTAGATGTGCCATTGATCCACAACCCCATGTTTCGGCAGAAAATAACGATAAGCCAGCGGCGTATCGCCAAAGTAATTTGGTCCGTGCAGCGCATTGCTGATCCAGCTTGAATCGCCTACGGTTTCCATCATGTCAATCTCACCGCAGCCAGGCCATTCACCTTCACCCAACGCCCAAAATGCCGGCCATAAACCTGCCCCCGAGGTTATCTTCATGCGGGCGGTTGCAGTACCGTAGGTAAACTCCATTTTTTTCTCCGAGTTGATGCGAGCGGAAATGAAATCGTATTTATTTTTTTCCTTGCTCGTATAACCCGGGCGGTAGCGCGGATGAAGTACAAGCGCACCATTCCTGGCGCCCTGTGCGGCTTTGCCATGCACAAAGTATAAGACCGATGAAGAATCTACGTAAGCCTGCTGCTCATTATTATTGGTATGGCCGGTCACTTCCACGTTCCAGATCTTGCGATTGAGTTTTGGCCCGTTAAAATCGTCAAAATATATGGTGTCGACTTTGCCTTTTTGGGCATAGGTAAACGGCGCGGCTAACAGCAACAGCGCAAGGCTGAATAGAAAAGTTCTCATGATGGTTATTTGATGATGTAGTTGAAATACAGGTATATATTCGATTTAACGGTGCTTATGATGCCCTGGGTGGGAAAGCCATCCTTATTGTAGGTGTAGGAATAAGTATCCGCATTGCGTACCACTACATTGTTGATGAGCGTGCTGGGGTTACCGATGCGCACAACGTACATAAAGAAATAATTATTGCGCATTGTTTGTGCAAACGGGCTGTGCTGACTATCGTACGAAAATGAGGTTTGGTTATCCACACTTGTTGCACCGCCGCTGCTGTAGTTTTGGGTGTATGATACATTGCCTTTGGTATCGTATTCAAATACCGTGCTGCCGGAGTGTTTTGTAGCAATCTGGGTCACCTGGTGTTTGGTATCAAAAATTAAGAACGCCGTATCAGCCGGTCCCGACGAGGTAGGCGCATGGAAATAATAGCCGGTGGTATCGCCCCGGTAAAAGAAATCGAACTGAATGATGAGGTTGCCGGAACCGTCAAATTTACGGGCTGTGGTTACGCGGTTTTGGTTGTCGTAGGCTATGGTGTATTTGACTTGGCTGGGCAAGGTGCCGTCGGTTATTGTCGAGATACGGTCATGCTCATCATAGGTGTAATTGGCGGTGTCGATGGGAAGGCCGTCGCCCCGCTGGTCGGTTATCTGCTGGCTCAGCAGGTAGGTATGGTTGGTTTTATGATCTTTCTTACAACCCAAAACCAAGCCTGTTAGCAGTATAAAGCTGTAAATGAACGCCTTCTTCATAAAAAGATCTAACCAGGTTTTTCCCGTTCGGAGATAATTAGTGAGAAAAGGTACTAAATATTTCGTTATAAAAATATGGCAATTTTACCTTTCAATTACCTGTGCTTTTATAAATTGCATTTTTACAGCTGAAATTTATGCACAGGCACGGGTTTACAAACATATTTCTGATCATCGCCACGATTCACGTAAAGCTTACGGCCATTTTGTTCGGCCAGGCCCGCCCAATCCAGGTACACATATTTTACCGGGCTCCAGCGAAAGCCTGCTGTTTCGACGCCAAACTGGGCGCCATGCGTATGGCCTGCCAGCGTGAGGTGAATATTTGCGGGATGGTACCGTACCTTTTCCTCCCAATGTGTGGGATCGTGCGATAACAATATTTTGAAAGCGTCTTTATCAACTCCGTGCAGCGCTTTATCCAGGTCGCCTACCTGGATGAATCCCCTGCCCCAGTTTTGTACACCGATGAGGCTAATTTTTTGATCGTTTTTTTCGAGCTGCACGTTTTCATCCAGCATTAATTTGTACTCGAGTTTGCTATGCTGGGCCTTTAGCTTTTGCAGGTTGGCTGCTTTTTCCTCCGGGCTGTTCCATTGGATATAGTCGCCATAGTCGTGGTTGCCGAGTATGGAGAATTGACCAAAGGGCGCCTTGATCTGCCTGAACATCTCTATATAAGGTTCTATCTCCCAGGCCGCGTTGTTCACCAGATCGCCGGTGAAGACGAACAGGTCACTTTTTTGCGCTTTAGCCAGGTCGATACCGCGCTGCACGGCGGCGACATTATCAAAACTGCCTGAATGAATATCCGATAGCTGTGTAATGGTAAATCCGTCAAAAGCATCGGGCAGGTCGTCGAAGTAGAGTGTTTCGCGATGCAGCTTATAATCATATTTACCTTTAAACATCCCGTAAAGCAATGCGCTGAAAGGGATAGCAGCCACCACCACGGCTATTTCGCTGATAAATTTCCGGCGGGCAGGCATAAAGGGGATATTCGATTTTTTACCATGATTGATCAGGTTATCGCCAATGCCATAAAACAAACGCCCCGCATCGCCCACCAATAAAATAACCGAAAAAATAAGCTTCGTTATAAAGAAAACGAGGAACAAACTGAATACCCACTCGTGAAATGGCCGCATGCCCTGTGCCGTACTGAAACTGCCGATGCCAACCAGGAAAGTAATGGTTACCCCTATCGAA
>Ga0206934_1198_pt1 | contig 15100 bp, 15 predicted proteins | sample Alteio_BWOrgHeat_16_FD_152932 | JGI IMG/M metagenome (GOLD analysis project Ga0206934, IMG submission 152932) | Enriched cells from forest soil in Barre Woods Harvard Forest LTER site, Petersham, Massachusetts, United States -... | ecosystem: Environmental > Terrestrial > Soil > Temperate forest >...
GCCAGCCCTCGCGATGCATAAAGCTCATATAGACGCGGCGGCGCGGGGTGCGAGATGCGGCACAGCGGGCGCAAAAATGTTCGCCGGGTACGTGCGGTGGGGGAAGGGAGACTTTGCAATTGCAGCAGATCTTGCCTGCCAGTCGCATCCTGGTCGTCGAGGCTCGTTCTCCGCCCATGCCGGAATTATAGACCGATATTCGCCTTTTATTCTCCTGTCGATTTTCCTTTGAGATTTGGAAGCTGGCCGTACGGGCGCGAGGAAAATGAGGTACTATCTGGCCTCCGTTGCTATTGACACTCGATATCGACAGTCGATATTGTAAATCTGCCATGGCAAAGTCCGCTGAACTTTTGCAAGGAACACTCGACCTACTGATTCTCCGAACGCTCGAACTCGAGCCACTCCACGGTGTGGGAGTTGCCGACCGGATCGAGCAAGTCACAGGTGGCGTATTCGTGGTGGGCCCCGGCTCTCTATTTCCCGCGCTCCATCGGCTGGCGGAACGCGGCTGGATCGAAGGACAGTGGGGAGAGCTGGACAGCGGCCGCCGGGCCAAGTTTTACACCTTGACGCGGGCTGGAGCGGGGCAACTGGCTCAAGAGAAACAAAACTGGCGTCGAGTCCTCACGGCTGTCACCCAGGTTCTGGGGGAGGAGGGTTGACCTATGTCGTGGGCAAGTCAAATCAAGCATTTGTATTGGCGATTCCGCCATCCCGGCAGATCGAAGACCGAGCTTGACGAGGAGGTTCAGTCCTACTTCGATGTTGTGGTCGAGCGCCAGATGTTGCGGGGGTTGTCGCGAGAGGAAGCAGAGCGTGCGGCCAGACTGGAGTTCGGCGGTGCGGACCGGGTGAAGGAAAAGGTGAGGGAAGGACGCGCCGGCGCCGAGATGGAGACGACGTGGCGGGATTTTCACTACGCATTGCGGGCGCTGAGAAAGAACCCGGGCTTCGCTGTGGCTGCGGTTCTATCGCTCGGGCTCGGTCTTGGAGCCAACACCGCGATCTTCACGCTCGTGAACACGGTGATGCTGAAATCCCTGCCTGTGAAGGATGCCGACAGGCTGTTCTTCATGGACAGCTCCGGCGGGAAGGACCGCGGCAACGCTCCGCCGTATCCGTGTTATGAAAGGATGCGCGACAGCAACCACTACTTCTCCGGGATGGCGGCGTTCAGCAGCGACCGATTCAAGGTAACGATCGATGGCGCGCCGGAGCAAATCAACGGCCAGTATGCGTCCGGCTCATTCTTCAACGTTTTGGGCGTTGGCGCCATCGTGGGGCGGGTGATGACTCCGGAAGACGATTCGAAATTCGGAGCCGGCGAACCACAAGGCGCTGTCGCGGTAATCAGCTACGGGCTTTGGAAGAGGCGATTTGGCGGCGACCTGTCCGTCATCGGAAAGTCCGTTCAGGTTGGTGAAACGTGGACAACAATTGTTGGCGTTACCCCGCCTGGCTTTAACGGCCTGGAGCCTGGATTTCCCTCTGACATGACGATTCCCATCGCACTGAATCCGGGGGTTCGATCAAAGGCGATGTGGTGGTTCGGCGTGGTGGGCCGCCTGAAGGAAGGCGCGACGCCGGAACAGGCTCGCGCCGAGCTGGACGCGACCTTTCAAACCTACCTGAGCGAGATTGGAATGAAAGGCGACCAGCATTTCAATGGAATCGCCCTCATTCGGGCTGCGAAAGGGTTCGATGGGCTACGGCAGCGCTTTGGGAAACCACTACTGATCGTGATGACGATTGTTGGATTGGTGCTGTTGATTGGCTGCGCCAACGTGGCGAACCTCCTGCTGGCGCGGGCGGGCACGCGCCGCGGAGAGATCGCCCTGCGACTCGCCATGGGCGCGAGCCGGTCGAGGCTCATCCGCCTGCTCTTCACCGAGGGTACGATGCTTTCCACTATCGCGGCCGGCGTTGGTGTTCTCTTCGCGAGATGGGGCGTGTCTGCATTGGTGGCTCTCTTCTCCGGCATACGGGGGCGGATCGTTATCGAGCCGCATTTCGATGGAGCGGTGGTTGTCTTCATCTCCGCCGCGGCGCTGGTCACAACCTTGCTTTTCAGCATCGCGCCGGCCCTCTACACCTCGCGTGCGGATGCGGCAAGGCCCGGGGGAAGCGCTCCGGCCGGGCCGGCTGGATTTCGCTTCGGCGCGGGCCAGGTCCTGGTGGTGATTCAGATCATGTTGTCGGCAGTCCTGCTGTGCGGGGCGGCGTTGTTCCTCAGGAGTCTGCATAACCTGACCCATCTGGATGCCGGATTCCAGCGCGAAAGCATTCTCACCATGCAGGTGGACGCAACTCTGCCATGGGGCGGGCACAAACCGAGTTTGGAGGCCGAAGAGGAATATGGCCGCGTGGGGCGCATGTGGGAAGAATTGCTGGATTCGGTTCGCGCCTTCCCGCAAGTAGAGGCGGTAAGCGCGTCTTCGATGGCTCCTCTCAATGGGCGCTACCGCGGCCTGGGAATGAAGATCTCCGGCGAACCTGACGGAGCGGAATTCCGACACAGCACCAGCCTGAATGAAGTGAGCAGCGGCTTCTTCGATGCGTTTGGCGTGGCGCTGTTGGCTGGCCGCTCGTTCACTCCTGGCGATCGCGCGAGTTCTCCAAGGGTGGCCATCCTGAGTGAGACCGCAGCGCGCGCGGAGTTTCACGATTCGAGTCCGCTGGGACGCCGCGTGACGTTTCCCGGGCAGGACGTCACGGCGGAGTACGAAATCGTGGGTATCGTGCGCGACGTGCGATACGGCAGCCTGCGAAAGGACGCGGAGCCGATGGTTTACCTTCCAATCGAACAGGCAATCGCTCCGCTGCCGGGAGTCGCCGTGGCGGTCCGCTCAAGGGATGCCGACGGTGTGTTGTCCGTCCTTCGCCGCCGGGCGCGGGAAATCGTGCCAGGCGGATTCATCAGCAACGTCGCAACGGTGCGCCAACTGATGGATGACTCGTTGTTGGTGGAACGGCTGCTCTCAATTCTCGCGAACCTCTTTGGCGGTCTTGCGTTGTTGCTGGCCGCGGTCGGGTTATACGGCATCATATCGTTCACCGTGATTCGGAGAACGCGTGAGATCGGCGTGCGAATCGCGTTAGGAGCGCAACGAAGCGCGGTCCTCTGGATGGTTCTGAGCAAAACAATCGGCCTCGCAGCAATGGGGCTCGCATTGGGAATTCCGTTCGTGTTCGTGGCGAAGCGATACATCGACAGCGAGTTGTTTGGTCTTCACACGCAGGATCCCCTTGCCATTGCAGGCGCCGCGCTCGCTTTGACGTCCGTCGTGTTGGCGGCTGGAATATGGCCGGCATGGCGCGGGAGCCGGTTGGACCCGATGACTTCGTTGCGACAGGAATAGTCGACGCAACACGACGGCATCACTCACGGTCGCACGAGACAAATCCGTGGGCACTTCCTAGAGCGCACGTAGCTCCGCAATGCTGGCAGGGGCCAAGCACGCCTGTCGGATTATTTCGCAGTCTTCCTCGCCCTTGCCCAGCGAGCCTTTTGCGCTGCCGCAATCCTGGCGCGGGCTTCTGGAGAGAGCTGGCGCTTCTTCGGCGCAGACTTGGCAGCGATTTTGTTTTTACGACCATTCTTGCCGGTTCCGGTTAGAATTGCCCGGACCTGTTGGAGTCTGCCGATTTCAGCATCAATCTGTGCGAGTATGCCTTGCGTTTCCATCCTCAAAGTCTATCAATGAAAAGCGGGTTCAAGTGGCAGGTAAGGTCGCAAAGAGTCTGGCACGATTCATTGAGCCGATGGAGTGTCTGCCCGTGCCTAAACTGCCGGCAGGTCGGGGCTGGCTATACGAGATAAAACTCGATGGCTGGAGGCTTGAGTCCGTGAAGACGGGCGGAAAGGTCATTCTCTACTCGAGACGCGGCAAGTCCTTTAACTCCCAATTCAGAGACATCGCCAATGCTCTGAGCTATCTTCCCGATGAGACCATCATAGATGGCGAAGTTGTCGCAATCGATGAAAACGGCAGGCCAAACTTCAATCTCCTTCAAAACTTTCGTTCAGCCGGCACGAACATTCAATATTTCGCTTTCGACATCCTGATGCATAAAGGCAAAGAACTCACTCGCCTGCCGCTTTCAGAGCGGCGGCAGGTTCTCGCCTCAGTCATCAAGCCAGATACGTATGTTGAAATCTCAGAGGCATCCGACAGACCGCTCTTGGAAATGGTGACGTTCGTCCGTAAGCATGCGCTTGAGGGCATCGTTGCGAAACATGGTGACAGCGTTTATCAGCCCGGATTGAGAACCGGCCTTTGGTGCAAGCAACGCCTCAACCGCGGGCAGGAATTCGTCGTCGGAGGGTTTGTGCCAAGTCACCTGGGCATTGATTCGCTCGTTGTAGGGTTCTACCGAGGCAAGGATCTCTACTATGCAGCCCGTGTGCGTGCCGGATTTATCCCTGCAACGCGCCTGAAGGTCTTCGAGGCGATAAGCACCTGAAGACGCAGAAATGCCCATTCGTAAACCTGCCAGAGAAAGAGGCAGGAAGATGGGGCCAGGGATTGACGGCAGAGAAGATGAAGCTATGCGTCTGGGTAAGGCCAAAAGCCGTAGCGCAGATAGACTTTTTGGAATGGAGTGTGCTGCAGAAGTGCACGGATGAGGGGGTCAACATGACCTAGTCAAATCGTGAACGTGCTGTGCAGTCGATAAGGGCGGGCCCCTTGAGATCGGTTTTCAGGAGCAGGTCTCAAACCACCTCAAGCTGCTTCGGTCAAAAACCGTGGTGGTGAGCGTTGAAGGAAAAGCGCGAGGAAAACTTGCGCAGGTGTGCATCCGAGAGACGAACGAAAGTAAACCCTTCGAAGACGCGTCGTTAAGAATTCAGATGTCGTCGAAACCAGAGGCGTCCATTTCTTCTGGGATAAATCTGCTGGGTGCCTGGTGACTGAGCAGGTGGCGACCGGCGTAGAGAGGGCGTGAAGCGGATGCAGGCGATTGCACGGAACTGCAGGAACCAGTGCTCCGATGCCAAGGGAGAAGCCCAAGCGGCCAAAACCGCGAGGCGAGAGTACCGAAGCGGAGCACTGGGGCGGACCGACTCGTAGGAGTGATGAAGGCCCTGTAATGGGGCTGGAGCAAAGGGGTCGGGTCAGGCTGTGGCATCACCGAAACAACTGGCAACAGGATGATCTCGATGCATGCGACAAACAAACCATTCAGTATCGACAAGCGCTTGGTGTACGAAGCGTACAAAGCGGTCAAGTCCAATCGTGGAGCGGCCGGAGTGGACGAGCAGACGATCGAACAATTCGATGCTGACCTGTCAGGCAATCTGTACAGGATCTGGAATCGGATGAGTTCGGGAAGCTACTCTCCACCGCCGGTGCGCGCCGTCTCCATTCCGAAAAAGAGTGGAGGAGAAAGGATTTTGGGTGTGCCTACTGTAGCGGATCGCGTAGCACAGATGGTGGTCAAGTCGGTGATTGAGTCGATTCTGGACCCAATCTTCCTGGCAGATTCCTATGGCTACAGGCCGAACAAATCGGCGCTGGACGCTGTTGGGGTCACGCGAGAGCGATGCTGGAAGTTTGACTGGGTCTTGGAATTTGACATCAAGGGCCTGTTCGACAACATCGATCACGAACTCCTACTACGGGCGGTTCGGAAACACATCACGTGCAAGTGGGCCTTGCTATACATCGAAAGATGGCTCAGGGCTCCGATGGTGCTGGAAGATGGGACCACGAAAGAGCGAAGCTGCGGTACGCCGCAAGGCGGTGTGGTCACTCCCCGTACACAAAAGCAAATTCCGGCCATCTGAAGGGGGCTGACGGGGGTCGTGGCCCCGTGGTGAGCCTGAAGGGACGGGAATACTGTGACGGATCGTGATCGAATCATCACCCACGAGAACCTCCTTGACGACCAATCGTACGATACGTTGGCGCTCGCTTATGTTGAGAGTTTCAGCAGCATTGCGCAAGCGGGAAAGAAACGCTGTGAGGGTCTCGGCCAGGCGCAAGAATGCGGCGCGGTCGGCGGTTTGATCGGCGATGGCTTGTAGCTCGGTGCGTATCGAGCGCTCACGTTGGCGCAGCATGGGCATTCGTTCCCGCAATTGTTCGATCCCCAGGAGGCCTTCCTGGTAAGCGGTAAGAAGTCTCTCGATTGCTTTGCCAATTTGCGTCAGTTCCCGCTCCAGACACTGCACCCGCTTCCTGGTCGGATCGGTGGAACGCATAGCTGCCAGGCGGCGGTCCAGTTCCTGTTGAATCAGTGTCGGATCTTCCAGCAGCCGGATGACTTCGGTCCAGACGATCTGATCGAGGAGATCTTGTCGGACCAGACGCCGGTTATCGCAGACGGGACCGCCGAGTTTGCGCCAGCTATCTGAACCGATGCATTTGTAGTAATGAATCTTGCGTGCCGTCGTATACGTCGAGGTTCGCGAGAAAGCGTATCCGCACTTGGCACAGCTGACCAATCCCTGCACGACGCTGGGCTCGATGGTGCGCCGGCGGGAACGTATTTTGTTTTCCTGGAGAAGTTCCTGGGCACGGGCGAAGCTTTCTTCCGATACCAGAGCTGGCACGGGGATTTCGATCCATTCCTGGCGGGGCCGTTCATGGCTTGCGGTCAAGCTGGGCGTGGACACGCCTCGCCTTCTCTGGGGACGCATGACACGCGTCCGCGCTGAGATGCAGGTTTTGCCAAAGCAGGCCAGGCCGCGATAGGCGGGATTGCGCAGCATCGCCCATACGGTTGACCGTTCCCAGCGAGCATTTCTCTTGCGCGTCGGGACACCGTCTCTGTTGAGCCGGCGGGTAATTTCACCAATGCTGAGTCCCTCGACGGTGTACATTTCATAGACCCGCTGCACAACACGAGCCTCGTTTTCCTCGATGATGTAAGCCGCCGGTGCTTCGTCTGTCTTGCGCATGTAACGATAGCCATAAGGAGCACCACTCATCACGCTCACCTCGCCTCCTTGAGCGCGGTGTCGCTTGCCGCGGCGTGATCGCTCCAGGATCTGCGCCCGCTCGTATTCGGCGATCATACCCTGGAACTGCACCAGAAGCTGGTCTTCCGCGCTATCGCCCTGCGGCGCCTTCACAAACAGCGTCTCAACTCCATGACGAGCGAACTCCTCAATCAGCAGAATCTGATAGGCATATTTTCGGCTCAGACGGTCCGGGGCATATACGAGAACTGCCTGGATTTGCCCTTCTGCGGCAAGATCTCGCACTTTCTCCAGGCCCGGTCGTTCCAGGGTAGCTCCACTGTAGCCTTCATCCTCGAACACCCACGCGTCGGGCACTTCCAGATCGTGGCTCCGGGCAAATTCGATCAGCGACGCCGTCTGGCTCGCCACGGTGTTCTCTTCGCGTTGCTGCTCCGAGGAGACTCGTGCATAGATCGCCGCCATCCTCATGATCAAACTCCTTCACGCTATGGAGGGGACGTTCCCGAGCGGGAACAAGGATATCGTAGGCCTGCGCGAGTTTGGACCCGTACAGGCGGTCAAAGACATAATCGACGTGGACTTTCTGCGGGCCGCTCCTGGGGCGCGCCTCAGCCATGCCTCTTCCGCGTTCCCAGAAAAGCCTTCAACGCGTCCGCTACGATCGAACCCATAGTCATGGCGTGGCCTTTTGCGTGCTTCCGCAGCAGTTCCACTGTGTGTAGCGGAAGCTTCAACGTGATCGGAACAGATGGCTCTGTAACTTCGACCGGGCGATCGAGCCGGGAGGCCTCCTCCAAATACCGATAGGCCTGACGATCTGACAACTCGAATCTGTGTGAAAGGCGCCGCATGGCCTCCGGTAGTGGAACCTGACGGTCGAGAAGTCCATGGGCAGTGTTCAGCTTCCGAGCCTTTTCCGTCTTGCTGGAACGAGCCATACGTCATAAACGTACTACCTCTTAAGTCGCAAATCAAGAACCGAGTATCTGGTTCGCCACCCCGTCAAAGTGCGATCAAACTGAAAATTTGCTTTTGTGTACGGGGCGTGGTTAGCCCGATTTTGGCCAATCTTTTCATGCACTATGCATTTGATGTATGGATGACGAGGACACATCCGGAACTCCCGTGGTGTCGATATGCAGACGATGGACTGGTGCACTGTCGAACCGAGCAGGAAGCGGAAACCCTCAAGGTTGCGCTTCAAGCCCGTCTGGCGGAGTGCCATCTGGAGATGCATCCGACGAAGACCAAAATCGTCTACTGCAAGGACGGGAAGCGAAAAGGTAAATATCCGAACGTCAAATTTGACTTTCTTGGGTATTGCTTTCGGCCTCGTCGGGTCCGACGTCTCCGGGATAACTCACTGTTTGGAGGATTCAATCCAGCAGTCAGTTCCTCGGCGATGAAGGCCATGCGGGAGACGATTCGGGACTTGAACCTACGAAGACAAACACAGCTGTCCTTGCAGGACATTGCCCAGCAACTCAATCCTCTCCTTCGAGGGTGGATTGCGTACTATGGGCGCTATGCCCCCTCGGCGCTGTATCCCGTGCTGCGTTACGTCAATCAGACGCTCGTGGCGTGGGCGATGCGTAAGTTCAAGCGCTTCAAACGCCACAAAGTCCCAGCGAGCCAATTTCTACAACGACTTGCGACGGAATACGTGGATCTCTTTGTACACTGGCGAATCGGGATGACTGGCGTGTTTGCCTGAAGGGAGCCGAGTGAGGCGAGAGCCTCACGCTCGGTTCTGCGAGAGCCTCGGGGTGCGATTCCCCGGGGCTACTCTCCCGGGAGCGAATCATCTGCGGCATACAAAGTTCGTCGGCCTGCGTGATGACAAGGATCCGCACAAAGTAGTGCGGGAGACGTGACGCATCCGCAGTTTGTCACATTTGCCCAAATCGTAACGACTGACATCATCGCCGAAGCGCGTTTCGACAGCACACGGAGCGCCTGGAAACGCGCTTTGCCCTGAATTCGTAAATCGAGACTACTCGAATTCGAGCCGAACGCGCCGTAATGCCTCCTTACTGCTTATGCCCGCCCTCATGTACCTCTCCATCTACTGCTCTTCTATACATGAGCGCAGCTCGTAGTCGAGTTCTGCACAACTTTCGCGAGGAGGAACATTGAACGAAGACGGATATAGAGATCGGTGCAATGCCCACCTCCTATACCAATCCTTCGCTACTCGCAGCGCAGAGCGGCCATCGGGTCGACGCGCGTGGCGCGCCACGCGGGCAGCGAACAGGCCAGGATTCCGACTAAGAGAAGCAGGCTTGCGGTGAGGGCGAACGTGGCCGGGTCGGTTGGGCGCACGGAGTAGAGCAAGCTCGTGAGGAGGCGCGTAACAGCGAACGCCGCGCCGCAGCCGGCCAGCGCTCCCACCGTCACCAAGAGAATTCCGTGGCGCACGACCATGGACCAGATGGTACTCCGCTGTGCTCCGAGAGCGGTGCGAATGCCGATTTCGCGCGTGCGCCGTTCCACCTCGTAGGAGAGCAAACCATAGAGCCCAATGCAGGCAAGCATGAGGCCCACGGCCGCGAAGAGGCCGAGGAGCCGGGCCACCAGACGCTCGTTAAACAGCAGGCGGTCGATCGAGTCGGACTGCGTGCGCATGCGCAGGACGGGGAGATTGCCGTCGACGGAATTCACCGCATCGCGCACCGCGAGCATCAGTGTGGCGGGGGCCTGCGCGGTTCGGACCTCAAACGAGACTCCGCCGGAGGCAAGCGGCATGAATGCCGTCGGCGCGTCGTCACTGCGTGGAGTAGCGAATTTCGTGTCGCTCACGACGCCAACGATCTCCCATTGCGGATCTTGCGGCTCGTCTCCGCCGAAGTGCATCCCCAGCGGGTTTCTGCCGGCAAAATACCTTGTCACAAAGGAACGATTCACCAAAGCGCAATTAGTGTTGGTAGTGTCAGTCGAATTGCAAAGGCGGCCCGCGAGGAGTGGGATCTTCATCGTCGGGAAGTAATCGGGGCCGACCTGCAGCGTGAGCACTTCAACGCCGTTCTTGTCGGAGCGGCCTTCGATCTTCATATCGCGGCTGGAGTAGCCCCCGTCCATCAATGCCTCGGAGGCGTAGCTCACGCGGGTCACGCCGGGCAGCGCTGCGATCCGCCTTTGCAAATCGCTATAGAGCCCGGGAATCTGCTCGTCTTTATAGCCCGCAAGCTGCGGGTTAACGTCGAAGATCAGGAGGTTTCGCGTGTCGAAGCCGGCGTCGATCCTGCGCAGGTTGGCGAGCGTGCGCAGAAGAAGTCCTGCGCCCGTCAACACAACCATGGAAAGGGCGACCTGCAGGACAACCAGAGCGCTGCCGAGTCTGGATATTCGGCCGCGGACGTGCGTGGCTGCTGTAGAGGTGTTCCCCTTCAGGTGCAAGGTCACACTGGCACGCGAACCGCGGAACGCGGGGGCGAGCCCGAAGGTGACTCCGGTGAGCAGCGCGGCGCCAAGAGTGAAGAGCAGAACACGCCCGTCCACATGGAGGTCAAGCTGCAGCGGCGACCACGCGTTCTTGGCGAAGAACACGGCGAGGCCGTGAACGCCCAGGGGAGCCAATAAAGCGCCCGCCGCGGCGCCAAGCAAAGAGAGGAGAAGGCTTTCGGTGAGAAGCTGGCGGATCACCCGGCGCCGGGCCGCACCCATCGCGAGGCGCACCGCCATTTCGCGTTCGCGGGCTGCCGCGCGAGCCAGCATGAGACCCGCAACATTGGCGCAACCGATCAGCAGGACGAGGCCCACTGCCGCCATCAGCAACAGGAGCGGCTTGTCATAGAGATTTCGGATACCCCTGAGTCCCTGTTGCGCCGGCAGAAGATCGAGACGGGGGTTATCTGCCTTATCCCATAGCGGCTTCGCCGCGCGGGCGGTTGCATTCACAAACAGCAGGTCGAGTGCCGCCTGCGCCTGTGCGCGCGAGACGTCGGGCTGCAGGCGGCCGACCACGACGAGCCACCAATTGTCAGGATTGGAGCGGCTCGTCCACAGCTTCCCCAAACCATGCGCCTGACTGAGTGAGACCCACAGATCGACCGACTTGCCGGGAGTAAGACGCGTGAATTCCGGCTCTGTGACTCCAACGATGGTAAATGCAGTGTTATTGAGGCGGATCGTCCGGCCGATGACCCCAGGCGATCCGCCGAAGGCGCGTTGCCAGTACGCATAATCGAGAACAGCGACCGCAGGGGCGCCGGGCTTTTCATCGTCGGGCACGAGAGTGCGCCCCAGCACCGGAGATACACCCAGAGTCTGGAAGTAGCTTCCCGATACCAGCTCTCCCTCGGCGGTGCTGGCGGCTCCATCGCTGCTGAGGTCCATTTGGGAAGGCCCGGCAAAGGCCATTGCATCCGTGAAGACATTCGCCTGCTTCTGAATTTCCTGGAACAGCGGGTAAGGCAAAGAACAACTCGTAAACCTGGCCGAGTTTCGCGGATTAGAAGCGCAATCGCCGAAGCTGCTGGTGCCTCCGTTCCAGTGGCGCACCGACCACTGCAAGACGACTAATTGCTGGGGATCGCGAACAGGGATCGAGCGCAGCATGACTGCATTGACGAGCGTGAAGATTGCGGTATTGGCTCCGATGCCGAGCGTGAGGGTGAGGATAATGATCGCTGTGAAGGCCGGAGCTTTTGCCAGCATCCGGAAACCGTACCGCAGATCCTGAGCCAGGGATTCGAGGAACGAGACACCGCGGGCGTCGCGGCATTCCTCTTTCACCTGCTCGAGCCCGCCGAAGTCGAGGCTCGCCTGGCGCAGTGCTTCATCCCTGCTAATGCCGGCGCGCATGTACTTGCCGGCCTGCTGCTCCCGATGGAAACGCAGCTCGTCGTCGAGTTCTTGCTCGACTTTCGCGCGGCGAAAGAGTGAACGAAGGCGAATATACAGATCGCTCAGCATCGCGCGCCTCCTAAACCGCCCGCAGCACCTGGGCAACGGCCGCCGTCAGCTTCTCCCAGGCATCCTGCTCGGTTGCAAGCTGCCTTTGGCCGGTCCTAGTGAGCTCGTAATATTTAGCGCGCCGATTGTTCTCCGATGCGCCCCATTTCGCTTTGATCCATCCCCGCCGCCCAGGCGATGAAGAGCCGGATAGAGAGAGCCTTGCTGAATGCATAGAACGTCGTCGGAAATCTGCTGAACGCGCTTGGAGATCGCCCACCCAAGTTGCGGGCCCAGGGACAACGTTCTGAGAATGGGGAGTCCAGAGTGCCTTGCGGAAGGTCAATGCGCTGGGTGGTCATCGCTACCCCTTCTGCTTCTACAAGGACCAAATATACGTCATCTCTTGTAGAAGTGCAAGGGGGGGACCCGGCCCCATGCGGTAACGACCCCACCACCCGTGGACCGCGAACTCCCTTAAAGAAGGATCCCGGCCAGGTCTCCCGACATTGCGCAATGTTGTGAACGGGCATTGGTGGGTTCTCAGCGAATGTCCTTTCGATCGAATCGGGTCAGGATGGCGCAAAAGCTGGTCGCGCCACTGCGGGCCGCGCGGCTTCTGCTTTCTTGGCTCCTTCTGAAAGAAAACCGGTGGCCGGAGGGCCCCTTGCCCTTGGCATTTTCTTTCGGTCCCCCCAACAAAGCAGCCGCTTGCCTTGGGAGCGACCAAGCGCCATGTGAGGGCGACCCGATTCGGTCGAAAGGACATATCTTATATGAAAAACGCACCCAATAAAGCTCGTTACAATCTCGGTCGCACTGTTCTCTTGGGAGCCCTGGCCGGGTTGCTGCTACTCATAACGGTGCTCGCCATCCTTGGAGTACTGGGGTCCGTAACTGAGTACCAGCGGGCCAAGGAGATCATTCCTCTCCTCGCTTCTGTCATTGCCCCAATCAGCGCAGCCGCAGTTCGATTGACAGGAGTTCTCTCTCGGCGCGGCGGGTACAACCCAGCCCTCTTCATTTGGATCAGTTCGTAGCCGTTCCACGGCCAATCCTTGCCCCGCTCAATTCGGTTAGGCGGGCCACGACTTTACGGTATGGCATGCGCAAATGCAAAGCACAGTACGGCCGATCTCCCCACCCCTCATGACCGCCGGGTCGTATTCGCAGTGGCCTGTACAAACTCTTCACCGCCCCGCGCCCAGCACCGTACGTTGTACGCCGAACACAAATCGGCAGTGAGAACCTTCGGCTTCGGCTCTAGTTCTGGCGGAAAATGATGCCACTCCATTTCATCGTTGCCCACTGAAATTCCTCCCACGACTTCTCCGCCGCAACTTCGCCACTTCACGAAAACACCCGGCTGCTGGACGTTCAGATGCGCAGTTCAACTGGATTACATTGCCGCAGACAATGTTCAAGCTGCAATCCAGCTCGATGAGGGGATCGACCGCCAGGTCGACTTGCTCACCGAGCGTCCCTTGATGGGGTGTGAAGGACGCGTGGAGGGAACCCGCGAGCTGGTCATCGGCCGCTCGCCGTTCATTGCCGTCTACCGTATCAAAGGGAAAAGGATTGAAATCCTGCGCATCCTGCACGGCGCCCAGAGGTGGCCACAGATTCAAATTGCGAAAAAGTAAAAAGTCACGGGTGCAAAAACAAATTCAAGCCTTCTTTTTTTTGCCGTTGTCTGGCCGACTTTCGCTCTGTTTCTTTTTGGCTTTAGGTTTGACTTCCCCTACACAAGCGGCGGGATACTCACCCAGTCCTTCGAGAAGAATAGAAAGCGAAGTCCCAAAAGACTTTGCTATTTTGAGAAGCGATGGGACATTCATCGGGCCGCCACGCTCATACCTGCGCCACTGCGAATCGTGATAATTGTGCTTGACGACCATATCCCGGAGCGACAAACCTCGCTCCTTCCTCATCTGCTTTATCCGCATTCCCAGCAGCTTCAAAAACTCTGCATAGTCCTGGTCAATATCGGGGTCCATCACCTGCGGCCTCACAATCAAATGAGCAAGGTTATTGGTTGCGCGCCGCGTCTGAGACAACATAAATTTCCCGTGGGCGGGCAGGCAAACATGCCGAGTCTACGCTTGAATGTACAGGCGAACTGAGCGAATCTCGCGACGTAATTAGACCGCGACGAAACTATACTGTCAACGTCACGATATCGTGCGGTCCAAAGAATCATAGTCTTACGTTGTCCGGATTATATAAGACCGATACTTTTATGCATCGGCACTTGACAATAGCGGCATTACTCTATGAAACTTCAAATCAAGCACGACTCGACTCGAAAAAGCAAGCATTCGCACGCCTCACTTTTTGCACGGGCGTTTCCCCACGCCGCGAACGTATTCGCCCCGAATACTCGAGCAAGCTCTGACGACAACCTAGCCGTACAGCAAAGGAGAAACCTTTGAATAAGCAGCCACGTCCACGGCTCGCCCAGAGGTGGGCCGCGCCTTTTACCAAGCAAAAGATAGCTTCTCTCGGGCGGAATCTGGCGCCCGCACTTGTGGCGCTGGCTTTCGCGAGCGCCGCGCATGCACAGGGGACGATGGACTTCTCCGGTGCCCAAACCCTGATGGGAACCTTCAAGACCTTCGCCATCTATGCCGGGGCCGTTATCTGCTTCGGCGGACTCATCTTTGCCGGCATTCGCATGATGAGCGGACGCTTCTCGGAAGCGATTCCCGGCCTTTTCGGCGCGCTGTTCGGCGCCGCGGTTCTGGGCTGGGGAGCCGGCTGGATCGGCTCACTTACCGGGCAAACGATGTGAGCAGAGATCGATATGACCAGGCGAGGGGAACCGTTACCCATCAATCAGGCGCTGAACCGGCAGCGAGCCAAGCTGGGGCTGGATTTATCAACCTGGATGGTGATCGTGTTCGTGACCGTGACGGTTTTTCTCGCCGGTTTCCGAATGCTGGCGATTTGGAGTTTCCCGATGCTTTCACTCGGTGCCTGGCTGGTTGTTCGCAAGCACCCCAAGATGTTTCAGCTTTATGGCCTGAGCCTCACCCAGAAGCCCTACTATGACCCGCGCAAACGCTGATCACACATTGACGCCATGGTTCGCCAAAGCCGGTGCCGCATCGAGCATCGTGCCGGTGTCGCGCTTCGTCGGCTCGAAGTTCTTTGCCTTGAAGACGGGCGGCTACGGATGCCTGTTCGCCCTCAGCGGCATCGATGAAGAGGGTTTTACCGACCAGGAACTCGAGTCCCGGATGGTCGCCATTGAAGGCGCATTGCGGGGACTGCCGG
>Ga0206934_1211_pt1 | contig 15040 bp, 11 predicted proteins | sample Alteio_BWOrgHeat_16_FD_152932 | JGI IMG/M metagenome (GOLD analysis project Ga0206934, IMG submission 152932) | Enriched cells from forest soil in Barre Woods Harvard Forest LTER site, Petersham, Massachusetts, United States -... | ecosystem: Environmental > Terrestrial > Soil > Temperate forest >...
GTTAGTCATAGTTATTTTTATTTTTTCGCGATTTTGGCAATCAACATAAAGCCTATATTTGTTGCAAACAGACCGAGATTATGCAGCACATAAAACAATACGTGGAGCAACACAAACAGCGCTTCCTGGATGAGCTTTTTGACCTTCTCCGATTTCCATCCGTTAGTGCCGACCCAAAATATAAGCCTGATGTACTGAAAACCGCCGAATACGTGGCTCAAAAGTTGTGTGATGCGGGCGCCGATAATGTAGAAGTTTGTGAAACAGCAGGTTACCCCATTGTATACGGCGAAAAGATAGGCGATGCGTCAAAGCCAACGGTGCTGGTATACGGTCACTATGATGTGCAGCCACCCGATCCGCTCGAGCTATGGCATACCCCGCCTTTTGAGCCAACCGTTCGTGATGGAAAGATTTATGCTCGTGGTTCAGCTGATGACAAAGGTCAGTTTTATATGCACATAAAGGCCTTCGAACTGATGATGCAAAACGGAGGCTTGCCCTGCAATATCAAATTCATGATAGAGGGCGAGGAAGAAGTGGGCTCAAATAATCTCGGCCTCTTTGTAAAAGCCAATAAACAAAGGCTCAGGGCCGATGTGGTGCTGATATCGGATACGGCCATGATCAGTATGGAACACCCTTCGCTCGAAACCGGTCTGCGGGGTCTATCCTATCTCGAAGTTGAGGTAACCGGACCAAACCGCGACCTGCACTCAGGTGTTTACGGCGGCGCTGTGGCTAATCCGGCTACCATACTGGCTAAAATGATCGCCTCGCTGCACGATGAGAATAATCATATCACTATTCCCGGGTTTTACGATGATGTGATCAACCTAACGCCTGGCGAGCGCAAAGCGTTAAATGAGGCCCCTTACGATGAAGAAGAGTATAAGGCCGACCTCGGTGTTGACCAGCTTTGGGGCGAAAAAGGCTATTCGACGCTCGAACGAACCGGTACCCGCCCAACCCTGGAGGTAAACGGCATCTGGGGCGGCTATATTGGCGAGGGCGCCAAAACGGTATTGCCATCCAAAGCAAGCGCCAAAATATCGATGCGCCTGGTGCCCGATCAGCATTCGGAAAAGATCACCAAACTATTTACCGACCATTTCAAAAAAATTGCGCCGAAAAGTGTAAAGATAAAAGTAACGCCGCATCATGGCGGGGAGCCGGTGGTTACACCAACCAATAGTGTTGCTTATCGTGCTGCGCAAAAGGCCATTACCGAATCATTCGGCAAAGAGCCTATACCCACCCGGGGTGGCGGCAGCATACCTATAGTAGCCCTGTTCGAGGCCGAATTGGGGATTAAAACCGTGCTTATGGGCTTTGGCCTCGACAGCGACGCCCTGCACTCGCCAAACGAAAAGTACGATATCGTCAACTATTTCAAAGGCATCGAAACGATACCGCTGTTTCACAAGTATTTTGCCGAGCTTAGCGATAGCTGGAGGTTGTGATTGGTTGACTACTTGTTGACTTGTGATTTGTTGACTGGTTGACTTGTTAACTGGTTGACTTGTTAACTGGTTGACTAGCTAACTGGTTGACTAGCTAACCGGGTAATTTTTGAACTATTAATCGGCGATTACAAAATTACAACTGGTCAACTGGTTAACTCACAAGTTAACTAAACCATAACCTTTTCGCATCCTGCAAGGAAATCGTCTTTCGCGTCCGCGCCTATGCCGGGGGTATCATCAATTTCGAGGAAATAGCCGTTGTAGCTTACCCCGCCGGCACACGGGTCAAGCCGGTGGCCCAGCATGCAGGTATCCATATCGTAAAATTTGATATTGGGGCTGCTGTAAACAAAGTGCAGTTTAGCACTAAGCGCGATCCGGCTTTCCAGCATCCCGCCCATCATGCAGGGAATATTCTTTGCCGCAGCCAGGTCATGTATTTTTTGGGCTTCGAATATCCCGCCTGATTTAGAAAATTTGATGTTGATGTAGTCACAGGAGCCTGTTTCGATCTGCTTACGCGCGTCATGATGATTAAAAACACTTTCATCGGCCATGATCTTAACCGGCGACAATTTCTTTAGTTCGGGCAGGCGATCGTCGTACCAGGTGCGCATCGGCTGCTCGCAAAACTCTATCCCATATTCATTTATACCCTCCAGCGCAAAAACAGCCGCATCAAACCCCCACCCCTGGTTAGCGTCGACCCTGATTTTCACATCGCCTCTTACCGCTTCCCTGATCAATTTGATACGCTCTACATCCGTTTTGGCATGCTTGCCAAGCTTTACTTTGAGGATAGTGGCTCCGGTTTGCTTAAAAGCCGCCGCCTTTTGCGCCATCGCCTCCGGCGTGTCGATCCCGATGGTGATGTCCGTCTCAACTGGTCGGGGGGCGCCGCCGAGGTACTTGTAAAGCGGCAATCCTGCGTTTTTTGCGGCAATATCATACAGGGCCATATCGAAAGCACTTTTGATGGTGCTGTTGCCGGCTGTAAAATCGTGCAATTGCTGCAGCCTTGCTTCAATATCCAACGCATCCTGCCCCTTCCATAACCGGGCAAACTCCCGCGCCATTACCAGGCAGGTATCCTGTGTTTCGCCAACAATTACCGGGAAGGCCGAGCACTCTCCCACACCATATAAACCGGCATCCGTATGTACCCGGATAAACACATTTTGGGCATGATCCATCGTACCAGTGGCAATAGTAAATGGCTCCATCGGTATGCTGAAGCGATAGATTTCGGTATGGGTTATTTTTGGTTGCAATGTTGTAATGTTGGAAAGTTGTAAAGTTAGAAGCTTTTTCTAAATGCACACTGACCAGAGTAAGACTTGAAGATTGATGAAACTTATTCATAACTTAAGTCGACTTAAAAAAAGTAGCCCTTATAGTTGGAATATGTTTTGGACGCCTAAAAATATTACGATTGTTATTTTCATACTCTCGGCAATAGTATTATTTTCAATTTGGTACTTTTTAACTCACACGCCCATTTTGTAAATTATAAGAATTAAACTGAGACACCACCATAGTTTGCAAGTGCCCGGTTTTATTCTATCTTTGCATTACCTCAATACCATTCAACTTTAGCCGCCCGGTGAGCAATCAAAGGGATCTGCGCTGATTTTAGTTACTACCACTTTCATTTAAAACAATATTGATTTTATGGGAACAGAACCCTCAAAACCATTTGATTATAATTCGACCAGGAATAAACTGATCCTGTCAGAATACGGCCGCAATGTGCAAAACATGGTTAAATACATTGTTGCACTGCCAACCAAAGAGGAACGCAACCGATATGCCCAGGTGGTGATAGACCTGATGGGCTTTTTGAACCCTCACCTGCGCGATGTTGCCGATTTTAAGCACAAGCTTTGGGATCACCTGCATATCATTTCCGATTTCCAGATCGATGTGGACTCGCCGTACCCGAAACCATCTATCGAGGCGATCCATCTTAAGCCCGAGCGCTTAAAATATCCGCATCAGCGTATCCGTTACAAGCATTATGGCAAAACCATCGAGCTGATGATGGAGAAGGCCAAAAGTATAGATGAGCCCGAACGTAAACAGCATATGGTGCATGCCATAGCCAATTTTATGAAGATGGCGTATGTGCAGTGGAACAAGGATTCGGTAGCCGATGAGACCATTTTAGCCGACCTGCGGGAACTTTCCCAGGGCCAATTGAAGCTTGAAGAGAACGTTAACCTGAACAAGGTTGAATTCAGATCGAGCAACCCCAACGCGCAAAACAACCGCGGCAAAAATCAAAACAACCAGAACAATCGCGGTAAAAACCAAAACAACCCGCGCAATAATAATAACCCCAGCAACCGCAACCGCAGTAACGGCGGCGGCCCGAGGAAGTATTGATTGGCATTTAGTTCATGGTTGATAGTTCATAGCAGATTCAGGATTATTTTCATCTTTGTGCCGAATTAGTTTGTAGATCATGATTAATGGATCATGGACTTTGGGGTTGCAGACTAAGACCTATGAACTATGAACCATTGCCCATGAACTATGTGGCTATGAACTATGAACCATTACCTATGAACCAACTATGAATAACGCATTTGAAATTACAGGCGGCAAGCCTTTGAAGGGCGAAATTATACCCCAGGGAGCTAAAAACGAGGCTTTGCAGGTACTTTCGGCGGTGTTGCTGACGAGTGAAAAAGTCACCATCAGCAATATCCCTGACATCAAAGATGTAAACAAGCTTATAGAGCTGCTTGGCGATATGGGCGTAGTTGTGGAACGCCTTGCTCCCGATACCTACAGCTTTGAAGCAAAGCATATCGATCTTAATTTTTTCCAGTCGGATACTTTTAGAAACAAAGGCGGAAGCCTTCGCGGGTCAGTAATGATTGTGGGGCCGCTGCTGGCGCGTTTTGGCAAAGCCGCTATACCCAAACCGGGCGGCGATAAAATAGGCCGGCGCCGGCTCGATACCCATTTCCTGGGTTTCGAAAAGCTTGGGGCCAGGTTCAACTACGATGCCGACAGCGGCTTTTTCAATGTTGATGCTTCCGACCTGAGGGGAACCTACATTTTACTTGACGAAGCCTCGGTAACCGGCACCGCCAATGTGGTAATGGCCGCTGTACTGTCAAAAGGAACTACAACCATTTATAACGCTGCCTGCGAACCTTACCTGCAGCAGCTTTGCAAAATGCTGACCCGCATGGGCGCCAAGATCAGCGGCATCGGTTCTAACTTATTGACCATAGAAGGCGTTATCGAACTAAGAGGCACCGAACACCGCCTGCTGCCGGATATGATCGAGATCGGCTCGTTTATTGGCCTGGCTGCCATGACGGGCTCCGAAATCACGATCAAGGATGTGCATTACGATGAGTTAGGCATTATACCGGATACTTTCAGGCGCCTGGGCATTAAGCTGGAACGCCGTGGCGACGATATCTATATTCCCGCCCAAAAGCATTACGAAATAGAAACTTTTATCGATGGCTCCATCATGACTATTGCTGATGCACCCTGGCCGGGCTTCACCCCCGACTTGCTGAGCATCGTGCTGGTGGTTGCCATCCAGGCCAAGGGTTCGGTCCTGATTCACCAGAAGATGTTCGAGAGCCGCTTATTTTTCGTAGATAAATTGCTTGATATGGGCGCGCAGATCATCCTTTGCGACCCGCACCGCGCTACCGTGATAGGCCTGGATAACCAGGTACAGCTGCGAGGCATATCAATGACCTCGCCTGATATACGCGCGGGGGTTTCGTTGCTTATCGCTGCTTTGTCGGCCCACGGAAAGTCGACCATTTACAATATCGAACAGATAGAACGCGGCTACCAGCATATTGATGAGCGGTTAAGGGCTTTAGGAGCTGATATAAAGAGAATTTGATATTTAGGTAAAAGGCTAAAGGTAGAGGGATGGGACTAAAAACCTTTCTCCTTTTGCCTTTCACCTCTAATAATTATCTTTATCAAAACCCATCCTGTTGTCCGGCAAGCCAAATAACGATCAGCACTATACCCGCTTTATCCTCATTTTTGTTGTGATCAGGCTGGCGCTCAATCTCTTCGCGATCAGTCATTTTGGCTTTCAGCGGGATGAACTCTTGCATCTTGCCTTAGGCGATCACCTCGGCTGGGGCTTTAAGGAAGTACCTCCTTTTATCGCATTACTTGCAAAAATATCCACCACCATTTTCGGCGATTCGGTATTTGCAACCCGTATTTTCAGCACCATTGCCAGCGGACTTCTCATTTGGTTTACCGGCCGCCTGGTGGTCGAATTTGGCGGCGGGAAATTCGGGATAGCGCTGGCTTGCCTGGCGCAAATGTGCTCCCCTGCATTTTTGGCGAGCGGTTATCTTTTTCAGCCGGTCGTCTTCGATCAGCTATGGTGGCTGATGTCGGCATACCTGGTGGTGAGGTATGTAAATACCGGCATCCCTAAATACTTATATCTGCTTGGCATTGTGGTCGGCATCGGTCTTTTAACCAAGTATACGATGGCATTTTTTGTCGCCGCTTTGCTCATTAGCCTGCTTTTGACCAACCAGCGTAAAGTGCTTTGGAACAGGCACGTTCTTGTATCGGTGCTGATCGCCTTGATCATTTTTCTGCCGAACATTATATGGCAGTTCGTCCATCACCTGCCACTGGTGACCCATATGAAAAATCTTCGTACGGAGCAGTTGAACTATATCAAACCGACCGATTTCATCAAACAGCAGATCCTGGTCAATGGCATAGCATTATTTGTGTGGTTGCCGGGGTTAATCTCATTAATTTTCTCATCGAAGCTTAACAAATACCGGTTCCTTGCCTGGACCTATCTCCTCGTATTTGTCTTCCTCCTCGAAATGAACGGCAAAGATTACTACCTTTTCGGAGCCTACCCAATGCTTTTTGCCGCCGGCGGATTTCTTTTTGAAAGCTGGATTAACGCCAGGCATTATGTTTTACGGACTACCATTGCAGCGTTGTTCGTTTTACCTAATCTTATCCTGTTACCGATAGCACTACCAATTTTACCACTGGATCAAACGATCAAGACATTTGCCGCTTTACATATTGCTCCGAAGTGGGAAGACCAAAAAGAGCATCCGCTTACGCAGGATTATGCCGACATGTTTGGCTGGGACGAGATGGGCGAAAAGGTTGCCAGGATATATCGAAGCCTCACACCTGACAAGCAAAAACATACGCAGATATATGCTGATAATTATGGCGAGGCCGGAGCGATATACCACTATGGTAAGCCGTATCATCTGCCTGAAGTAGCTAGCCTGAATAGCAGTTTTACGCTTTGGGCGCCTGATAGCCTCAGCGCCAAATACATCATTTATATCGATGACAAAGGTGGAGGAAATGTCGCCGGAAGGTTGGCTCATTTCGTCGGAAAATACGTTAAACTCGACTCAGTAAGATCGGAATGGGCAAGGGAAAAAGGAACCGCCATTTTTTTAATCACCGACCCCAAACCCGAGTTAAACAGCATCTACCAAAAAGAGCTGGCCCGGAAGCGATTAGAATAATGTGTGAATGTGTGAATTTCTGATGGCAGATGATATGCCATAAACAATTTTAAAGATTCGTATTTTTGGCAACTTTGAATTATGCGCGGATTAAAGACCATCATCTTCCTCATCATCTCCAATACCTTCATGACCTTTGCCTGGTATGGGCACCTGAAATTTAAAGAATACGACTGGGGTAAAAACCTGGGGCTCTTTGCTATCATCCTCATCAGCTGGGGCATCGCTTTTTTTGAATATGTTTTCCAGGTTCCGGCCAATCGGGCGGGATCGAATGAAACGGGCGGCCCCTATAGTTTGGTTCAGCTTAAAACGATACAGGAGGCCGTTACCCTCACCGTATTTATGGTATTTACCACGCTATTTTTCAAGACAGAAAAACTGGCCTGGAATCACCTGCTGGGTTTTGGACTGATTGTGCTGGCGGTGTTTGTGATATTTAAGAAATGGTAAGCTAAAAACCCTGTCACGATTCACTCACTCACCAACGACAATTTTTTAGTGCTTTGCGAAGACATCATCCCTGTAGAAGAAAGCGACATTACTCCCTCGTAAAACACCCACCGCCCTTTCTCGATCGAAAATCGGGCAATGGCCTGATGAGTCATTTTCATCATTAAGTTCTGTGAACCTTCGCCCATCGGCGACTTAAAATCACCATGCATGTATTCAAGGATATCATATTTCAGTGTGGCGATATGCTCTCCGTTAATATTTTCAATGCTCACCAGTGTAACCTTGTTCCTTTTAAAAGAGCTATCACAAACAAAATACTCGTCGGCCGAAAGCAGGTGAACATCCAACGCCCAGGTGTCGCCTACTTTAATTTTTTTTGCCGGAAGCTCAAAGAAGATGCTAAGCAGGTTGCGCTGATCGTTTTTGGTATAAAAGCTTTCGATAGAACCGTCTTCATAAACTGAGCCGCGCAGCCTGACGCCGGAAGTTAATTTACTCAAAAGTTTCCCGATGTTTCTTAGTGAATCATCCAGTGTTTTAGCTTTAAGCTCGGGTATCGTTTTATCTTTATCAATAGCCGACATTTCAATGCTGATAACTCCCCTGCGCTTTTCGGTCAGTTGAGTTATCATGTCATAATTTTGTATCTCCTTGCTGAGCCTGGTTATTATTTTACGCTCATCGCTAATACTTGCTGTATCTTTACCTAACAAACGTGCAAAACCATCAATATTTAGGTCTTTATGATTGGCCGTGTCCATTTCCTTCATTTCGGTTTTGTAGATGAGCACCTCGCCCGGCTTTAATTTCCATTTAAGGAAAACAGAGGCGTCATCATTGGTTTGGCCAAAAGCAGATAAGCCCGCTGTCAGCAGGCCGCAAATAAGGAAAGATCGTAGAATCGCCATAAGTGGTTTAGGATATTGTTAAAGATACAAATATGCGGTAAAAAGGTAGTTATTAAATGCAATAAAGCAAACCCAAATGTGGAGCAGTTAATATTTGTGATGCGATCAGGGTGCCGGCGAGCTTAGCTTCTTGTTAACAATACGATCGTTATAATCCTGGATCAAAGCTTTACAGTCCTGCATTCCTTTTTTGATCTCAGCATTTTGGCTGCTGCGTATGAGGTTATAGGTTAATCCTTTATCGGCCATCGGAAAAACCCCGGTAAACCGGTTGCCGTCAAATATATAGATGTAATTTCCCTGCATAAACTGGTAAACGGCGCCCAGTGAATTAATAACACGTGGTGTTTCACCAGGGGCACTACTAACAAGGCTCCGACCCCATGATCTGAACGGCTTGTTATAACCAATCAAATCGGCTATCGTTGGGTAGATGTCCATTTGCGAGGCAAGATCGGTACGTACGCCTTTTAACTCACTCTCCTGCTTTGGGCTATAAATGAGGATCGGTACCGCAAAACGGTTGATCTCTTTGCTGTATTCAGGGTAGTAGGTTTGGCTGGTATGATCGGCAGTTATAATAAAAATGGTATTGGCATACCAGGGCTGTGTTTTGGCGTAGTTGAAAAATTGCCGCAGAGAATTGTCGGTATACTGTACGCATTTATCAATCGGCAATGGACCGCCTTTAAAACGGGCTCTATATTTTTCTGGTATCTGGAAAGGATCGTGCGACGACAAGGTGAATAACGTCGCCATAAAAGGGCGTTTCTGATCATTTAGATTTCGACCCACAAACTGGAAAAACGGCTCGTCCCAAATACCCCAGATGCCGTCAAAATCGCTTTCGTTATCATATTCATTTCGCCCAAAATAGTTTTGATAACCTAAAATATTGCCGAATCCCTGGAAGCCCATCGATCCGTTTGCCGCGCCATGAAAAAAGGAAGTTTGGTAATCCATACTGTCACAAATGGAAACTATGGATTGTATCTGTTGTTTGGCGTAAGGCGATGAAGTGAACGCCGTTTGGAACGAAGGAATACCGGCTAAAACCGATGACATGGCGTGGATAGACTGCCGGCCGTTGGCATAAGCGTTGGTAAAAATCAGGCTGTGGTCTGACAGGGAATCCAAAAAAGGCGTGTACGATCTGAAGCCGGCAATATTAGTTTCGCGGTTCATGCTTCCCCAGTATTCGCGCGCCATGCTTTCAAGGATGATCACCATTATATTAGGCCGCGTGAGAGGATGCCGGTTATACTGTTTTACCGGTTTAATGTTGGTATCGATGTAAGATTTATCTACCCAATGCTCTACTTTAAAAGGATGACTGCCGAGCGTCCGGAAGATGGTAAACGGTGTATTTAAAACGATATCGCCCTGGTTGGGAACGGTTACATGCTTGTAGGCATCCACCATGTTAATGGGCCGCGTGCTGTGCTTAAAATCGCCGCGTATGGCCCCTACCATCAACAGAACAATCAGCGGCACCATAATTGCCGACGTAACGAAGTACGCCCGGCGGTTTGTTATTTTTATGTCGTTAACTTTTATAAGCCGGTACGATATGACCCAGGCAACACAACAAATAATATAGATAGCAATGATATACCAGTAGGCCCATGAAAAGTGCTTAAAAAGGGCCTTTTTGTTGGTTTCATCCGAGAGAAGATCAAGTGTGCCCTTAGTCAATCTTACCTGGCTGAAGCGGTAATAAATAATATCGATAAAATCAGTGGCATAAGCCAGAAGGTTAGTTACGAAATAGAGGATGAATAACCCCTTTTGATAACCTGGCTTTGTATTGATCTTTAAGGGAAGGACGCTAAGGATAATAAACAGGCTGTTGATATACAGTAAGGCTGTGGTATCGAAGGCAATACCGAAATAGCATAACCGGAGCAAACCGCTAATACCGATTATTGCGAAAAGATGCGCATTAAACGCAAAAAAAAGAACCCGTGCCAGGAAATAAAATACATAACCCAGGGATATACGGTAGACAAGTACACGGTATTCGCTTAATCTAAAATTAACCCCCATTAAACCCTAAATTAACACTTGGCCAAATCTAAATAATGGTTGAATGTCTCCGGGCTATTATTGTGTCATTAGAAAAAGTTTGAAAAAGGGATGACAAAACACTCAAATGGTCAAAAATCTATTGGTCGCAGTTGCAGATTAAAGCTACCCACCAAGACAGCGTTACATTTTGGAACACCGAATTTTATCTTATCAAAATGGTTGATTATGAGCAATTTCAAAGCGGATGCTAAATTCCGGAGATTTGATCGCTAATATTTTCTATTTTTGTTTAAATAAATAAGCCGATTGAGATGGAACTCATCTTAAAAACAAATAATGAAAATAGTATAGCTAAGCTCATTGCTTTGGCAAAAAAGCTTAATGTTACTATTGAGCAAAGAGATAAAAGTGCTGTAGAGAAGGAAGAAATCGAAGAACTAAAGCAGCGTATCCTTAATTTCAAGGCGCAATCTCCATCTTCTTTCCCGGATGCCGCAGAATGGCAACAGACCGAGCGTACAGTACGCGACCTGCCATTCTCTAAGTAATTTATGATTCTGATAGATAGTAATATTATTGTGTATTCCTATTTGCCGCAATACACTTACCTAAGAAACTTATTTATTGGCGAATCCGTCTTTGTTTCGGAAATATCAAGAGTTGAAGTGCTTGGTTATCACAAAATAACAGCGGAAGAAGAAACCTATTTTAAAGCCATTTTCGAATTGATTCCGACCATTGCGCCTTCGCAGGAAATTTTTAATGAAGCAATCGAAATTCGTAAAAAATACAATTTGAGCCTTGGCGACAGCATTATAGCCGCAACCGCTTTTGCGCATAACCTATCAATTTGCACCAGGAACTTGGGCGACTTTGAAAGGGTGGTCGAGATAGATTGTGTCAATCCTATCTGCTAATAATGGCGATTAGTCGAGGCGTATTAGTTTAAATCTTAAACCGTTAGCAACCTTTCGCCTTTAACCTACCCCGAGATCGCATTGATAATATCATACTGCGTAATGATCTCGATATTCGCCTGGTCATCCTCAACCAATACCGCGATGTTATCCTTGTTGATCATGGATGATATTTTATCGATCGAAGTGTTCAGGTCCACAAAGGGGAATGGTTTGGTGGTTATACTTTGCACCGGGGAAGATTTAAGCGCCGGGTTTTCGAGCAGGGCGTCGAGGATGTCGCTTTCGGTTATCTTGCCTATCACCATGCCTTTTTGGGTAACCGGTATCTGCGATATATTGAGTGACTTGATGACGTTGATGGCTTCCAGCACGCTCTTCTCGCAATCGATGGTAATGATTTCCTGGCGATCCTTCTTTTTAATGATATCGAGGGCGGTTAATTTTTCATCTTTCAGGAAACCGCGCTCGCGCAGCCAGTCCTCATTATACATTTTGGCCATATAACGCGAGCCGTGATCCGGGAAGATAATCACCACCACGTCATCCTTTTTAAACATGCTCTTCAACTGCAGTACGCCGGCCACAGCCGAGCCGGTAGAGTTGCCGGCAAAAATACCTTCCTTTAGGGCTATTTCCCGCGTCATCAGGGCAGCATCCCTGTCGCTCACCTTTTCGAAATGATCGATCAGGCTGAAGTCGACATTCTTCGGCAGGAAATCCTCGCCGATACCTTCCGTAACGTACGGGTAGATCTCCTCTTTATCAAAAATGCCGGTCTCCTTATATTTCTTGAACACCGAGCCATAAGTATCGATGCCGATCACTTTGATATCCGGGTTCTGTTCCTTCAGGTATTTGGCAATGCCTGATATGGTGCCTCCCGTGCCCACCCCCGCCACAAGATGAGTTACTTTGCCTTCCGTCTGCTCCCAAATTTCGGGGCCCGTGGTAGCGTAATGAGCCGCTGTATTGGACAAGTTATCATATTGATTGGGCTTCCATGCATTGGGTGTTTCTTTCTCCAATCTTGATGATACTGAATAATACGAGCGCGGGTCCTCCGGATCAACATTGGTTGGGCACACGATCACCTCGGCGCCAAAAGCGCGCAAAGCATCAAATTTTTCTTTGGATTGCTTGTCGGTACTCGTAAAAATACACTTGTAGCCTTTGATCACCGCTGCAATAGCCAGGCCCATCCCCGTATTGCCGGATGTGCCTTCTATGATGGTACCGCCCGGTTTCAGAAGGCCATTTTTCTCGGCATCCTCTATCATCTTGATGGCCATCCGGTCCTTGATGGAGTTGCCGGGATTGGTAGTTTCAACTTTGGCCAGCACAGTTGCCGGAATATCTTTTACCAGTTTATTAAGCTTTACCATCGGCGTGTTGCCTATGGTTTCCAGTATATTGTTGTACCACATGGGGCAAAGTTAGTTGATTAAGTTGATTGAGTTAAGTGGTTGATTAAGTTAAATCCTGAAATAAACAATCTAATCATCTGATCCGGCTTAGTCAACCTAATCCAACCCGATCAACTCAAAAACAAAATTCTTTTATGGAAAAGCTATTAGTTGTGCATCCTTCCGGAAAATGCGATGAAAATCATCGCCCGGCACTTACGCAAAATCCTGCTCATTATGTCACAACTCTACAAAAGAATCGTCTTTATTGCCTTGCTATTCAGCATTCTACACTCGATCGGTTTCGCGCAGCAAAAACCGCTGACGCCAAGTCGCCAGAGCAGTTTTTATACTTATATCTACCAACTGGATCCAGCCGAAGTGGTGCGATTTTATGACTCAAACAGGGGTCTGCCCGTCGAAAAAATGATGCACACGGTTGTCGATTCATTTAAAACCGATGAAAAACGCAGCCTTAACCTGCCCTTCGGAAATTACCTGGAAGTACATGCCGAAAAAAACCAGCTGGAATATAGGCTGATCGAAAAGCGCTCGGTGGATATCCGGGTGATGCATAACACAGGCGACATGGCGTTTGCACTGTTGAACAAACAAAGTGGTGTAATAAAGGATGCTGTGGTGCACATCAAAAACAGGATGATAGCATTTGATCCCGAAAGTTGTCTTTACCATGGCGGCAACCCGAAAGACGGAAAGCTTGTACGCGTGGATTATGGCGGAACCGCTAACTTTTTTAAAGTAGGAAACGATTACAGGTATCACCGGCGCTGGCTAAAAGCAAAATGGTATGCTTTCAAAAATCTGTTCAGGCATAAAAACAATTACCGGTACAACCGGCGCAAATACCCATATACGTACCAGGATCATTATACCGGCTTTATCATCTTCAACAAAGCCATCTACAAACCCCTTGATACGGTGAAGTTCAAGGCCTTTGTCCTGGATAAAAAGACCAACCAGCCCATCCGCATACCGCGCCTGCTGGTGCGGCTCTGTGACCCGGATGTAACCGACGATTTTGTGATGGGCTATGTGAACAGCTACCGTGATGGCGGTTACGAAGGCAGTGTGGTGTTGCGCGACACGCTCGACCTGCGCCTCGATGAAAACTACCTCATCAGCCTGGAGGACCCTTCGACTGCAAAATACAAACTGGACGATTATGATGGCAATGACGACGAAAAATTTCTTGCCAAACGCAAAGTTTATTTTGTCGGTCAGTTCAGATACGAGGATTATGAGCTGAAATCGATCCACTTCAGTACGCGGCTCGATAAAACCGAACATTGGCCGGGAAGCCCGCTGGCTATATACCTGAAAGCTGTGGATGAGAACGACCTGCCTGTTCCTGACGGCCGGGTTACGGTAACATTGACCAACCCGGCAATGAAAGAGTACAAGGGACGGCATTTGTTTGTACCCGACACGCTATGGGATCATAAGGTTACGCTCGATCCTTTGGGCGAAACAAAGGTAGTTGTTCCCGATTCTATCTTCCCCAAAGCTACGGTAAGTTACCAGGTGCATGCCCAGTTTTTAAACAGCAACAACGAGGAACAATCCACTCAAAACGAAGCAACCTACAATTACGACCATTACCGGCTTACTGTTCGATTAAAAGGCGATACATTGATCCCGGCTTACTTCAAATCTGGTAAAGAGATCACTGGCAAAGCGGTTATCAGCGCGCTGACAGAGACCGACGATACATTGTCTAAGACTACTGTTACCTTACCGTCAAAGATCATCATCAATCCCAGCGCGGCCAGTTATAACATCGAGGCTGATAGCGCCTATACCGACATGACACTCCGGGACACCACGGCCGGCGTCTCGCTGTCGGGTTACCGCACTGCCGACTCGTTGTTCGTTAATATAACCAATGAGCGTAACCTCCATTTCTGGTATACCGTGTTCGGGGGTAATAAATTGATCGACAAGGGCGAGGGCAGCAATCTGTCATACCGCCGGGCTTACCATGGTGCAAAAAATGCCACGTTCGTAATTAACTACATATGGGGAGGGGAAGAAAAATTTGAGCAAACGGCCATACCCTACCAGGACAAACTGCTGAATATCTATGTAAAGCAACCGGTAACGGTGTATCCCGGCCAACGGGTGCGTTCGGAAATAGTGGTGACCGACCAGGCCGGTAAGCCTGTGCCGGGCGTAGATATTACGGCTTGGTCTATGACGCGGAAGTTTATCGACTACCAGGTACCCTTTATCCCCTATTTGGGTAAGCAGTATTCGTATAAAAGAGGTACGCCTTATCGCAATATACGAGGTGCGGAGATCGATCACGGCATGACC
>Ga0206934_1213_pt1 | contig 14904 bp, 12 predicted proteins | sample Alteio_BWOrgHeat_16_FD_152932 | JGI IMG/M metagenome (GOLD analysis project Ga0206934, IMG submission 152932) | Enriched cells from forest soil in Barre Woods Harvard Forest LTER site, Petersham, Massachusetts, United States -... | ecosystem: Environmental > Terrestrial > Soil > Temperate forest >...
CAGATCGGGCGTAAATTTTTGGTCCATAAAGTGTATTGGGTTGTATAGACCATAAAAAAAGGGGGCGGCCATTGCTGGCCGCCCCCTTTCAGCGTCTCGGGTTTACTACCGTCGTATCCTACGATACGGGCTGTCGCCTGCCCGTGCGCTTTCGTCCTGTTGGGCATAGCCCTCAACTTCGCACGATTTCCTGCTTTTCGGCAGGATAATGGTTCTTCCCTGTACGTCAAAAAACTTCCGTTCGCTCCGGGGTTGGCCGGGAAACGAAACAAAAGTTGGATTATGGAAATTTGGAAATCACAAAGGCAGTACCGGAGCAGGTAAGATTTATTGGTTAATACCTGTACCTGTTCTTTTGTAGCCAGGCCCGGTGGTATTGATCGCGGATGTAAGCCCGTTGACGATAGCCCTCCCGGCGCTTATGTACATAATAAACACGAATAAAGAATAGCACCCATAAGCCAAAGCCGATACCATCATGGGACAGCGCGTTGTGCACATTGCCGGACAACATCGCCAGGGTCACCACGAAACAGGTCAAAAGGAATTGTGTTTTCATGACTCAAAGGTGCGTGCCCCTGCAATAAATAAAGAAGAGTAAACGTGTAAAAACGTTTGTATCCGTTTATTCGATTCTAATTGCAACGAGCTAAACGCGTGTTTATTTCTTATTTAGCCATGCTTCCATTGCTTTGACGGTAGGTTTGTTGGGTGATGTAGCCGATGTGCGGCGTAGCCAGGACATTATCCAGGCTCCTGAAAGGATGATCCGCCGGAAGCGGTTCTTCCGCATAAACATCCAGAGCGGCGCCGGCGATGTGCTTATGGGTAAGGGCATCCAGCAGTGCCCAGGTGAGTTCAGGGGCACCGCTTTCTATACGATCAGTTTCAGGTTCGGTAGCTGCGAAAGTATGTCGCGCGTCAGCGGTGTGCGTTCGCGCATGAGGCAAACGACTTCAAACGGCAGCCAAGTGATCATAATATATGACGAGGTCGGCTGCAGCCTTGATGCCGCTCCAGTCCGCCATTTCTAGAGCAACGTTTTGATAATCGTCCAGGACAGCGATGTGCGCTCTGTTTCCATCGCCTAAAAATGAAAATTCATTTCTGATCCTCAGCGGCCTGCTTTTGTAAAAAAACGATAAACAATTTCGCCTGACGTAGCTTGTAGCTATACTGAAAACATAAACCGACTAATTATACGGCATGTATATTAATTTTCACGGCGCTGCGCGGCAGGTAACGGGCAGCAAACACCTGATCCACCTGAACGACAATACCGCCATTTTGCTGGACTGCGGCCTTTTCCAGGGCCTGCAAAACGCTGATGACCTGAACGGTCACTTCGGTTTTAACCCGGCCAAAGTCGATTACCTTATTCTTTCCCACGCCCATATCGATCATTGCGGACTGATCCCGCGGCTGGTCAGGGAAGGCTTTAAAGGCCCCATCTTTTGCACGCCCGCCACGATGAACCTGTCGCGCATCCTGCTGGCGGATTCGGCGCGTATCCAGGTATCGGACGCAGAATATACCAACAGCTACCGTGAGCGCAAAGGATTAGACGCCGTCGAACCGCTCTATACCGAAGAGGACGCCGCCGCGGCATTGAGCCGGTTCAAGGTGGTAGAATATAACGAGATTTATCAGATCAGTCCGCGAATTAAAGTGCTGTTTACGGATGCTGGTCATTTACTCGGCAGCGCTACGGTGCACCTGACCCTGCTGGAAGACGGCAGGGAAACACAAATCACCTTCAGCGGCGACGTGGGCCGTTACGGCGATATGATCCTGAAAAACCCGCAGCCATTCCCGCAGGCAGATTACATATTGCTGGAATCCACCTACGGCGACTCCCTGCACAAGGACCTGAAACCCATCGAAAAGGCGCTGCATGACATCATCCAGCATACCTGCAAGGTACGGCACGGCAAAGTGATCATCCCGGCCTTCAGCGTCGGCCGGACGCAGGAGATCCTGTACGCCTTAAATGCCCTGGAACTGGAGGGACGCCTGCCCGATGTCCCTTATTATGTCGACAGCCCGCTGGCCGACCAGGCGACGCAGGTGCTCAAAGAACACCCGGAAGAGTTCAATATGGCGGTACACGAAGTGATGAAAACGGACGCCGATCCTTTCGCTTTTAAGGGCCTTCGTTTCATTCAATCCACCGCGGAATCCATCGCGCTCAATAACGACCCGAGGCCCTGTGTGATCATCTCTTCCTCCGGTATGGCCGAAGCCGGCCGGGTCAGGCACCACATCCGCAATAACATCGGCAGCAGCAAAAATACCATCCTGATCGTGGGCTATTGCGAGCCCTCCTCGCTCGGCGGGCAACTGCTGCGGGGGCAGAAAGTGGTCCATATTTTTCATGATGACTATGCCGTGGAATGCGAAGTCCGTTCGATCAAATCGATGAGCGCCCACGGTGATTACGAAGACCTGTTGCGTTTCATTTCCTGCCAGGACCCCCAAAAAGTAAAAAAGGTCTTCCTGGTACATGGCGAGTACGAAGTACAGCAGCACTTCGCGGAAAAGGTAAGGCAAGCCGGATTTCAGCAGGTCGAAATTCCGGCACAGCACCAGCGCATCGAATTACAATTATAAGTTTCCGCGATGCTTAACAAGCTACAGATCAGTTATAAAAACTATAACTATTTTCCTTTTCCGAGAAGCTTATCTAATGAATATCCTACACCCAGGCTAATGGAACGGTTATTAGCCTTATCGCCAAATGCGTTTTTCTGGATATTAGCCAGCCCTATATCATACCCCAATCTGAATGATAAGCTTTGAGGCATTTCGTAACCGGCAGTTATACCCAGGCCCGCGTCAAAGCGTTTAAACCCGTCTTCATCACCAAATGCACTTCCAATAATTCCATAAGAGAAATAGGGCCCTAATCCGCCGAAAATTTTACCCGCGTTACCCTCTAATTTATACTGATACATCGCATAAAGCGGCACTTGTACATAAGCTAAGGAGCCGCCGTCTATTCCTTTATTGACGAACTCTATTCCACCCATAAAATAAAGATTATCTGCAAAGTTGTGCGCGGGGTTGGCGGTAAGATCGGCGTTCGGGTTCAAAAATGATCCCGGCCCCTTGTCTGCACTGGCATATAGCGTAGTGTTATTAATTTCCGAATAATGTTTGTTATAGGAATTGCCCCGGATATCGCCATGCGCCATTCCTGCGATGATCAGTAACGCCACATTTTCGCCGGGGTCATATTGCGTAGTTGATGGATTTGGATAGGACGGACCCGAAAATCTCTGCTTATTTCCGTCCACAGATGCTTCCAGGCGTGCCGCGTTCATACTGCTGCAGGATTGGATGAATAATGCCAGGATACACCATAAATAAAGCTGGATTTCCGAGCATGCCTTTGCTTTAACGAATAACATTATTTTTTTCATATCCGGGTTGGTAAGGATGTTACTAGGGTTTGATAAAGTATAGTCTGTTAGTAGTTGATAGACTACTAATATACATTATTGCAAATTATATTTTTTTTGCCGGATAAAAAACTCGGGGCTGAAAGAAATATTGTCTTAAAAAGCTGACAAAAGTGATCAAAAACAGACAGTTGCCTGCTTTAAAAGGTTTTGGTTATGCGGAACCTCCATTATTTCCGTTTCAGGTTATTTTGCAGATGCGGGTTCTGCGGCGGCAGCTCGCTCACCTCATGCTCCACTTCGGTTTGCTGGACATGCACCGCGAATTCAGCCGGTTCGATCACGCTGCCTCGCGCCTCGGCATAAACCTGGGTGAATTCAGCCCCGATATACAGGATACAGGAAGTGTAATAGATCCAGACCAGGATCACGATCAGGGAACCCGCGGCGCCGTAAGCCGAACCCTGCGCCGAGTAGGTCAGGTAAATCCCGATCAGCAACTGCCCGATAACAAAAAAGATCGCCGTGAAGATGGCTCCTGAGCGCACGTCCCGCCATTTGATCTTTACATCCGGCAGGAACTTAAAGATGATGGCGAACAAAGTCGCAATGACGATCAAAGTCACGAGTACATTAACGCCTTCCAGGAACAGGTGCGTTACACCCGGTATAAAGTGGCTGAGCTTTTCGCTCAGGGCGTTCACCGCAAAATTGACCACCAGGGAAGTCATCAGCAGGAATCCCAAGCTCAAGATCAGCGAGAAAGACAGAAAACGGTTCTGCAATAATTTCAGCCAGCCTTTCTTCGGCTTGGCCTTCACGCGCCAGATCATATTCAGTGAGTCCTGTATCTCGACAAAAATACTGCTGGCACCCAGTAACAGGACCACGATACCCGAAATCAGCGCAAAGCCCGTTTTGCCTGAAAACTGCAGGCTTTTGACCATGCTCTGCACTTGCGCTGCGGCTTCCGCCCCGATATATCCCCTGATCTGCGGATAGAGGGTATTATTCAGGGCGTCCTGCTTAAACACGATACTGGCTATGGAGATCACTAAGATGAGCAAAGGCGCGAGTGAAAAGACCGTATAATAGGCCAGCGCCGCGCTCAGCTTGAGCCCGTTATCATTGATAAAGCCGCTGAAGGTCGCTATGATCACTTTCCCCAGTTCCCTGAAGTAGGCTGTGCTCCAGAATTTTACAGGGGATGCCGGGCCATCCGCAGGCCTCCCGCTATCAGTTGGCAGCGGATTGTTGTTGGTCTTTTCTTCGTTTGTCATAGGATTTTCGGGATTAGGGCCGGATGGCCCGGTGTTATGCGTTTGAAGTTTATGCAGAAAGTAGCGGATAAACAGGTTTTGAAGCGGTTTACGTGCCAGGGGTACCAGCATAGCGACGAATACGTAAAGGCCCGCAACCGCTAAGGGGCCGGCCCACCAGGAATGCAATAATTTTGCTGCCGCTGCAGCCAGCGCAATACTGAAAAAAAGCCCGGAAATCAGGAGCAGGAATGCAATAATCAAATCGACCATGATCGCCGCCGCCAGGGAAGTCCCGGAATCGATCGCTTCGTATTTTAACAGCTGCCAGCGCGTCTGCACATAGGCTTTCAGCTGGGTCAATAAAGGTAGCGGGGGTAAATTTTTTGCCATATCCTGATCATGAGTTAAATAGTGTACAGGACCGGCTTGAATATTTGGATAACAAAATGACGCAAGCGGTGTTTCGTTATAAAATAATATAAAATCGTGCATTCATGGTAAAAATTTAAATCGTTAAACAAATTTTAATTTCCCGGGAAGTAACTTTGCCGGCCGGCTTTTGTTATTGACAACATTATTTTTTTGAGACAGAACCAATCGGGTGCCTTCCCGGTTGAACAGGGATGAAAGATCTTGCCCAACGATTCCCGGAAAACCCTTTATTACTGCCAAAAGACCTGCGTCCAAGCGCAGCAGGTTTACAGGTGATCAGCTTGCTGAACCCCGGCGTATTCCGGTTTAACAATAAAATATGGCTTTTGGTGCGGGTCGCCGAAACTATCGCGCAAAAGGAAGGTTTCCTGAACATCCCGGTCATGAATGCCACAGGAAATATAGAGATCGTTGAGGTGCCGCTGAATGACCCTGACCTGGTCGCCACCGATGCCCGGGTGGTCCGGTTCAAAGGCTTGGATTACCTGACCACCATCTCGCACCTGCGTTTGTTGAACAGCAGCGATGGCATACATTTTTCTGAACCGGAAAGCAATGCCTCCCTGTTCGGTACCGGCCCGCTCGAACGCTTTGGTATTGAAGACTGTCGTGTGTCGCGGCTGGATGATACCTTCTTCCTGACCTATACCGCGGTGTCTGCCAGTGGTGTCGGCGTGGGCCTCCGGACGACGCGGGATTGGGTCACCTTCGAAAAAAAGGGGCTGATCTTCCCGCCGCATAACAAAGACTGCGCACTTTTCGAAGAAAAGATCGGCGGCCGCTATTATGCATTACACCGTCCCAGCAGTGTGGACATCGGCGGGAACTATATCTGGCTGGCGCAGTCGCCTGATGGCTTGCACTGGGGCGGTCACCAATGCCTGCTGAAATCTCGGCCGGGAATGTGGGACGAGGCACGGGTAGGCGCCGGTGCCGCGCCTATCAGGACTGAAAACGGGTGGCTTGCTGTTTATCATGGCGCCAACATTGCCAACCAGTATTGTCTCGGGGCCTTCCTGATGGACCTTGCAGACCCTGCTATCGTCATTGCCCGTACGGTAGAACCGATCATGATACCCACCGAAAATTATGAGCTGAGCGGATTTTTTGGTTACGTGGTTTTTACCAATGGGCATATTGTCCGGGGTGATGAACTTACGATTTACTATGGGGCCGCGGATGAATTCGTTTGCGGCGCCACCTTCTCCATTGCTGAAATCCTGGGCGCCCTGGCTCCGCTACAACAGGCGCTATAATTTGTTTTAAATTAATTTATATTTAATTTATTTAATTAGAATTAAAGGGCACTGTAATTGCATCATAAACGAAAATGGTTTATGAAAGTCACCGGAATCGCTGAAGAACAGCACTTTTATGCCGACTATACCTAGGTGCCCCTGCAGGCCTGACCTGGCCTCCGGCGCCTTAGTCCTCGCGGTCAGCCTGTTAAAACCCATCCGGAATGAACAATTTATCAACTATATAAACAGCTATTAAAATCAATCATTATGTTTCACCACGTTAAATCACTACAATTCAATGCCAGGGTATCACGCCCTGATCCGCGCTTTGCCAACCTGTTGCTCGAGCAATTCGGCGGAGAAAACGGAGAGCTGGCCGCCGCCATGCAGTATTTCACCCAGGCCTTTGGCGCAAAAGTGCCTCACCCGGATAAATACGATATGCTGATGGATATCGCCACCGAGGAATTCAGCCACCTGGAGATCGTCGGCGCTACCATCCAGATGCTGCTCAAAGGCGTAAACGGGGAGTTAAAAGATGCCGCTGAACAAAGCGAGATCATGATCGCTATGAACGGCAAAGCGGCCAAGGAAAGCGTCATTCATGCAGCCCTGGCAGCAAATCCGCAATTCCCGATCATTACCGGCGGCGGCCCGACGCCGAGAAACAGCCAGGGTGTGCCCTGGTGCGCCTCCTACATCCATTCTAACGGGGACCTGACCGTCGACCTGCGCAGTAACCTGGCGTCAGAGTCCAGGGCAAAGCTGGTCTATGAGCACCTGATGAAATTTACTGATGACCCTTACATTCATGAAACACTGTCCTTCCTGATGACGCGTGAAATTACGCATTATAAAATGTTCGAAGCCGCCCTGGACAGCATCGAGCCGAACTTTCCGCCGGGTGTTTTAGCGGCTGATCCGCGATACTTGCAAAACGTCTATAACCTTTCAGCAGGGACTGTCCGCGGGCCCTGGAATGAAGGCGAAATGCCGGGTATGGGCAAAAACTTTGAATACGTGGCCGACCCGATCGCTTATGTGAACGAAACCAAGGGCCTGACCGCCCTGCCGGATGAAAAAGCTAAAGAGCTGGCAGCTGCTGAGCAACTGAATAAGGAAATGAGTAAAATCAAGAGCGAAGAAGTGACTAAAGCGGAACCGAAGGGTGTCGCCCAATGGAGCACTTATGATGCGATCAGTCAATAATTAAACCTAAATATGGAAGATAACCGCGTTAAACAAATTCATACAGAATTTAAACAAAGCATCTGGCTCGATTTCATTGACCGGGAGATCATGCGCTCCGGTAAGCTGCAGCAACTGATCGACGCGGATGGGATCAGGGGAGTTACTTCCAACCCGGCGATATTTGAGCAGGCGATCAGCTCGAGCACCGATTATGACGCGGACATTTTGGAGGCAGGTAAAACGGATACTGACCCGGAGCGAATCTTTTTCCGCCTGGCGGTAAGCGACATTCAAAATGCCGCCGACCTTTTCCTACCGGTTTATCATGAAGCGTTGCAGGGTGCTGATGGATACGTCAGCCTGGAGGTCTCTCCTTTACTGGCACTGGACCGCGAAGGGACGATCCGGCAGGCCCGCGAGCTCTGGCAACAGGTGGGCCGTGAAAATGTGATGATCAAAATCCCGGGCACTTTACCCTGCCTGCCGGCGGTCCGCACGGCGATCAGCGAGGGCATCAATATCAACGTCACGCTCCTCTTCGGCCTGGAACGCTACGAGGAAGTCGCCGAGGCCTATATCGAGGGGCTGGAAGACCGCCTGGCAGCAGGACAAGGGATCAGCCGCATTGCCTCGGTAGCCAGTTTCTTTCTGAGCCGTATCGACCTGTTGGTTGATCCTTTACTGGAACAGAAGGATAAAGCGGAAATGAAGGGGGGAGCCGCCATTGCGGCGGCAAAGGCTGCCTATGCGTTATACCGACGCGTATTCAGCGGTGAGCGCTGGGAAAAACTGGCTGCTGCCGGCGCTAAGCCGCAACGCCTGCTTTGGGCCAGCACAGGGAACAAAAACCCGGATTACCGGGATACCCGTTATATCGAAGAACTGATCGGCCCGGAAACTGTCAACACGGCCCCGCTGGCTACCATCGACGCTTTTCGCGATCATGGCACGGCGAGGGCGACCCTGGAAACGGGAACCGAACAAGCGCTCTATATGCTGGAAGCGCTGGCAGAGGCGGGCATCGACATGAAAGCGTTGGCGCTGCAGCTGGAAAACGAAGGCATTATCAAATTTGAGACTCCCTACCGGAAACTGCTGGCAGCGATCACTGAAAAACTCAATGAAAAACATTTTTAAATTATAAAATATAACAATCTTATGGAAAACGCAGAAAAAACACTTGAGGTGATTAACGACCTCATCGAAATTAACAATGACCGCGTGGAGGGCTTTGAAAAAGCAGGCCGTGATCTGGAAGGGCAAGACAGCGGGCTGACCGCAGTGTTCAACAAACTGGCGGGGGAAAGCCGGCAGAATGCCCGTGAGCTCAGCGCCCTGGCGCAGCAATATGGCGGCGAGGCGGCCAGTGGCACCAGTACCTCCGGGGCACTCCACCGCGCCTGGATGGACATTAAAAGTACTTTTACGGGGAGCGACCTGGCAGCAGTTTTAAACGAATGCGAGCGTGGGGAAGATGCGATCAAATCGGCGTATAAAGATGCGCTGGAAGAAAATGATTTAGAGCCCGAATTGGCAGAAATGCTGCAAAAACAGCAGCAGGGCATCACGGAAGGCCATGACCTGATCAAATCCATGCGCGACCAGGCGGAAAGGAGCCGCGATCGTTTCTCTGAAGGAAATACCGGCCAGTACCAGGACGCCGCCTCCAATAGCCCCGAGTTGGAAGATGCAGAACAGGAAGAAGCTTACCAGCATGAACAAACCTCCGGCGGCGCCAATTCCAAGCTCATGGAATTTTTCATCGATGAGCTGAAGGACCTGTTTTGGGCGGAAAATGAGCTGGTGGATACCCTGCCGGATATGGCGGAAGCTGCCACTTCCCAGGAATTAAAAACTGCATTCACCAATCATTTGGCAGAAACCGAAGTGCATGTAAGCCGCTTAGAAAAGATTTTCGGAATTCTGGGCCTGGAGCCGGACACAACGAAATGTGATGCGATGGCCGGTATCGTGGATGAAGGCGATTCGATCATCAGCAATACCGAGGAAGGCACCGCCCAGCGTGACGTCGGACTGATCTTTGCCGGGCAGAAGGCGGAGCACTACGAGATCGCTTCCTATGGCGGTATGGTCAGCCTGGCTAAAACGCTGGGCTACTATGAGATCGCAGAATTGCTGGTCCTGACGCTTGATGAGGAAAAGACGGCTGACGGGTTGTTAACGGAGATTGCTGAGAACCACGTCAATTATGACGCGGGCCATGAACCTTCCGATGACTGATCGACTATAGGAGGAAAGGCCGTTCCCGAAAGGGGGCGGTTTTTAATTTCCACTTCATTTAATAGCTCTTTTATGAAAACAATTACTTTAATCACGGCGGCGGCCCTATTCGCCCTGCTGCAGGGTTGTCACAATCCCGATCAGAAGTGGGACAGTAAATCCAGTGCGGATACGCTCAATAATATGAAGGACTCGGTGGCTAACCCTTCCGTTTCCATCACCAAAGACCTGGTCATGAAGGTCAGCAAGGATGATGCCAGGTTTGCCGTGGAGGCTGCCAATGGAGGCCTGGCAGAAGTGGAGCTGGGAAAACTGGCGCAGGGGAGGGGCGCGGCGACCGAAGTGAAGGAATTTGGCACCATGATGGTCAAAGATCATTCGGCCGCGAATGAGCAATTAATAGCGCTGGCAAAAAGTAAAGGAATCAGCCTGCCGGCGACGATCAGTGCCAGTGAACAGGAATTGAAGGATAATCTGGCTAAAAAATCAGGAAAGGATTTTGATCAGGCCTATATAAAGGCGATGATCAAGGATCACCAGCAGGATATTAAAGCATTTGCCTCTGCGGTCCGGGAACTGAAAGACCCGGAGCTGAAAGATTTCGCAGCGGTCACTTTACCGACACTTAAAATGCACCTGGCTGCCATTGAAAAAATTCACGAAGGTAATCATGAATAAAGGCTATGAAGCGATGTTAAGTTACCGGCAGGCGGACAATGAAAGTTGCTCCTTCATTTTCGACCGAATCAACGTCTATACTTCCCCCGTGACCTTTTACCACAATATCATAGCTTAACGAAAGGCCCAGGCCGGTGCCTTCGCCCGTGGGCTTGGTGGTAAAGAAAGGCTGCATGATTTTTTCTTTAAGACTATCCGGAATGCCGTTGCCATTGTCTTTTACGGTGATAAAGACCTGTCCGTCCGTGTTCGATGTGGTCACAGCAACTTCCGGTTGATAATCACTGCCCGCAGTTTCCGTTTTTTGATTGACCGCATAGAACGCGTTATTGAACAGGTTAAGCAGCACCCGGCCAATGTCCTGGGGGATCGCATTGATTGCAGTGAGATTTTCGTCATAATGGGTAATGAGCCCGGCCTGGAAGTTCTTGTTTTTTGCCCTTAAACCATGATAGGCAAGGCGCAGGTATTCGTCGGCCAGGACATTGATATTGATCAGTTCCTTTGCCCCGCTGCCGGTTTGACTATGCTGCAGCATGCCTTTCACAATGGCATCCGCCCGTTTACCGTGATGGGTTATCTTCTCCAGGTTTTGGGTTAAGCCGTCGGCAATTTCTATGACATCTTCGGTATGCCCGGCTTTTGCTTCCTGTTTAAGCTCCGCTAAAAGTTCGGTGCTCACTTCAGAAAAATTATTCACAAAGTTGAGCGGGTTCTGGATCTCATGGGCGATGCCGGCGGTGAGCTCTCCCAGGGAAGCCATCTTAGCGGACTGTACCAGCTGGGCCTGCGTGGTTTGCAGTTTAGACAGCGTGTTTTCAATTTCCTGTTTTTGCTGCTGCAGCAAGATGTTCGCATTTTTCCGGTGGCGGCTGGTACGCCAGAAAATAAAGACGAACAGCAGCAATACCACCAACCCGGCAATCAGGATATAGACCCGGATCTTCTCCCTGTACCGTTCCTGTGCCTCGGCAATCTCCCGCTGCCGCTGCTTTTCTTCAAAATCAATGGACAGCAATTGCTTCAATTTATCCTGGCTATAAATACTATCCTTCGCTGCCGTTGTTAATTTGAAATATTTATACGCTTCCGGTAAATTACGGTCCTCGTCATAATAAGTATATAATGCCTTACCAGCATTTAAAGCATCCTGCTGATAGTTCCCGGCTTGTGCGGTCTGTAAGGCTTGCTGTGCAAAATATTCAGCGGAATCCTGCTGGCCGTATTTGTGAAAAAGCCTGGAGGTGCTTAAATAGGCGATACTTAGGTTTTGGTTATCTTCAGCCGCTTTTGCAAGGGCGATGGCCTTTTTATACAAACCAAGCGCTTTAACCTTATTCCCCCGGGCAGCTTCTACTTCTCCGAGGTCCCTTTCGGTATTCGGCAGCAAGTCGGCGAAATTACTTCTTATCGCCTCGCTATAGGTTAACTGCAAATAATGATCGGCGGAATCTATCTCTTTCAGGTCTAAATAGCATTCCCCGATATTGAGATTAAGGACTGCCCGTTGCGTTTTTTCCGTGTAATCGGCGGGCCGGTGGGACAACAAATATTTCGACCATATTTTTTGGGCCCGGATCAGGTAAATCAGGCCGCCTTTATAATCCAGCCGGTCAACATATGATACACCTAAGTTATTATATTCGGTCACGACGCCCGGCGTCGAACCGATCGACTGATAAGCACGCATGGCACTGAAGTAAAAGGCCAGCCCCCTGGCATAATCGCCAATGACCGTATAAGCGTTAGCGAGGGAATTCAGCGCATGAGCCTTGTCAGCTACCCGGTTATATTTAATCGATAGTTCATATGCCTGCTGTGAGTAGTAGATGCAGGAATCGGGATTTACTAGATAATAATAAAAGTTGAGCTGTTTAAGTACGGTCAGCTTAGCGGTATCGCTGGAAGTTCTGCCTAACAGGGACCGCAGGCTGTCTATCTTTTTGCGTTGGGCAGCTGCGCCTGCAGCCATAAACAATAACAGCACCAGTATCAATTTCTTCATTTGGAAAATAAGCCTGTAAATTAATTAAAATAACCAGTATTTTAAGATAAACGAAAAATCCAAATTACCCGCAATTCGCCCTTAGCGCGGGCGCCTGGTTCCAGCTGACCCTTCATCCGCCGCGTGCGGCGGCGCCACGCACTTTTCAATTGGAAACACTCGCTTACGCGGACATTCGGACTCGATGGTGTAGCTGTTATATATCAGCCATTTATCAACTATCGCCAAACGCGGTAAAGTATGATAGCGTAAATAATACAACCCGCGAGCAGCATCAAAAAAGTTTCAAACAGCGTCTCCGGAAAAGTAGGTGACTGTAAAACATAAGCGCCAAAAGATAAAAAAAGGACAACCAGCGAACTGATGCTCAAGATCCACCTCCTGGCGTTATTAGGTTTTGCCGGCATCACGGCAACAGGCCGGTTGACGGACTTCAAATCAATATGAACGCCGAGCCGGTTCCAGGTATAAACCCTCGGTAGTACCTCAGCGTTTTCGATACGCTGAAGCGAGCGCAGGCTGATCCCGGCAAGGGCCGCCAGGTCTTTTTGGGTCAGCTGCTTTTCCAACCGCGCCTCGCGCACCATGGAAGCCGCCTGCTCCTTATCTAATAAAGATATTTTGGGAACGTCATTTGGCGACATTTAGGCGACATTTTAAAAATTGCTGAACCATCTGAAGACGAATGTAATAATTTAGCCCCCTGAATGAAAAACCTTTTCCGGACCTACCCGAATTTATCCCGCCTCGTTACCGGCGCGTTATTGCTGGCCGCCGCCCTGATTGGCAGCGGCTTCATCCATATGCCATTCGTACCGGCCGGACTGTTACTGGTCATCCTGGTCAACTGGCTGATGTTCCGCAGCGAAAACAAGAACCTTGGCTTGCTCGGCCTTGACCTCCAGCCCAAACATCTCCTGCTGCTGCTTTTTGGCTTATTGCTCGGCATGGCTTCGTTCCTGCTATCCCTTTATGCCGGCACCCTGCTAAGGGGCGGCAGCATCGTTCAAAATACATCTATGGATTTTCCACAGCTATTGAAAAGTTTTATCGCGATTTTCCCGACCACGGCCGTCCAGGATTTTATCATTATCGGCTATTGTTTCTATAAAATGATCCAGCTGACCAACAAATCGATAGCCACCCTGGTGTTCGGCCTTTTCTTTATTTCCCTGCACGATGTCTGGGGCGGCAACCTGGTCAATACCCTGTTTTACGCATCGGGCCTGTTCATGGGCTACCTGATGTTTTCGACATCCCTGCTGCGCTCGGGAACGATCTGGCTGCCGATCGGTTTGCACTGGGGGAATAATTTTGCCAATACCTACCTGTTCACCTTCAGCCGGACAACTACTTCCTGGCTGTATGTTTCCGGCCCGCAGCACCCGCTGACAACCATCCCGCAAGCTATAGGGCTTTTTATCGCCCTGAACATCGGCGTCGCCGCCGTGACCGGTCTCATTTGTTTATTGTGGCGCAGGAGACTGTAAACGCTCCAATGCCTTTTTACTGGTGTGCCCGGGCAAGCAACGCTTAGTAACGTTACGCATAAACAGGTTTTAAATGCTTTCATGGGATAAGAAAGCTCAATTCAATACGATCCCAATACCGGACATAGCAGCGTTCGTATTTATTACAGCATATCCAATGAATAGAATATATTCTCCTATTTGTCAGCCGGTTACAATTTTGGAACAGCTATTGAGTTAAGTAGTTAGTTGAATCCATATATATTCCATATCAATCTCTATGACCTGGCTTTGCTGGGGACGATATTTATCGGGCTTGCTTTCAGCCTGATGCTGATTATTGCCAAAAATGCCAAGACGCCTGCAAACCGGGTTCTGGGCCTGATCTTAGGTATTATCGTCTTGCGTGTGATGCTGGCTTTAGGCATGGACATTCATTTGGAAACTTATTTCAGGCACTGGAGCCTGGCACCACTACAATTTTTGCTGGCCTTAGGCCCGCTCATCTATTTTTATGTACTAAAGACCGCAAGGCCGGAATATAATTTCAGGCGGAGCGATATGTTTCACTTCAGCCCGTTGTTATTGGAACTGGGTTTCCAGGTATTGGAAATTAAGCAAGGTATAAAAACGAACGCTGCTACCTATCACACGCCGGCTTTTCATCAACTGAACCCTATATTACAATTACTGGCGTTCATTTCGGTTTGTGCCTATTTGTACGCATCTCACAGGCTGATTAAAGGGTTTGACCGCGGCCTGGAATTTAACGGGGGCGACCGGTACCGGCTTAAATTGCAGTGGGTGCATAATTTATTGACCGGCTTCACCTTGTTATGGCTATTATGGGTACCGTTCACCATCATCGGTTATTTATTTCATGATATTCAACCAAGCCTGTATTGTGATTTTTTATACTTGCTTTTAGCTGTATTGGCTATCTGGGTCGCCGCTATTGTTATTTTAAGGCCGGAAATCAGCTTA
>Ga0206934_1214_pt1 | contig 14890 bp, 11 predicted proteins | sample Alteio_BWOrgHeat_16_FD_152932 | JGI IMG/M metagenome (GOLD analysis project Ga0206934, IMG submission 152932) | Enriched cells from forest soil in Barre Woods Harvard Forest LTER site, Petersham, Massachusetts, United States -... | ecosystem: Environmental > Terrestrial > Soil > Temperate forest >...
ATATCCTGAATTTGATGGCAGGTAATAAACGCCGTCATCATAATAATACTGCTGGTTGGCTAATGAGAACATAAATGCATCTGCGCTGAGTGTCGCGGCAAAATATCCAAATGGATGCCAGTAGGGACCCCATGCATAAGGATGGTAAGGATGGTAATAATAAGGCCTGCGAAATCCTGGAGCATTGTGAAATACGACATCATTATGGCGGATACCAGGTGAAGGGCGCCCCTCTACGTGAACAGGTTCGGAGCGAAAAGAATGATTGCCAAAATTAGTGGCGCCACCATTAAAACCTCTTCCCACATTTACAGGTGCCGCAGGGCGGCTCATAGGTGCAGAAGGACGATTCATAGGTGCCGCGGGACGACTTGCAGGAGCCGCAGACCTAAAACCACCGCCCCCTCCCCTGGAGCCACCACCACCGCCGCCGCCATGGCCAAATCTTTGGGCCATGCTATCCAGTGGCAGGCAGCATACTGCAATACATAAAACGGCAATGATATTCGCGAACTTTATTTTATCTAACCTTTTCATAAATAAATGTTATGTACTTAAAAAATTATTTTTTTGCTGATAAGGGATGCATTTTTATTTTCTTGGCGTTGGGTGGGGCAATAAATTCAAATATTCCAGCAGGAAGTCTTGGATTTATCTGCCAGTCGCAATAAACGGCTTCATATTGAGGATTCATTGGTTTGTCGGTATATACTATAACTAATTTTACAGGCAAATGAAAGGGATCGTCTGCTATCCAGAACTGGAAGGTTTTATCTTTTGCAGCACCGGCAATATGAAAACAATTCTTCCCATCCACTCTTGTCATACCCAGCAACACAAGACTGCTTGCCTCTGCCAATATATCATCCACAAACCCCGGGTATAAAAAATCAGCTGCCGGAAATATCAGGCCATAATTTTTATTCATGCCATCTATCATGTCAATGAGCGAAGATGGTGCCGATACCTGTGCATAGTGATTCTTATCTACAGAATAATAAGTGAGCGTTTTGCCATTATACAGCATTTGTTTGTTTCCTTTATCTCCTTCTGAAGTAACAAGTAATTTATCATGCCCGCCTACGTAAATATGTTCTTCGTCAGCATGTTTTATTAATCCCAATGCCTGGCTGCTGACATCATAATTGGTCTTTACGGTGGCACTACAGGAGTTTAACTCCCCGATAATTGCGCTCATCCTGTCTAATATAGAGACCGCAACGGTGTCAATACCGGATGTCTGTGCATTAAGCTGCCGGGATGATAAGCAAACAAGAATAATAAAAAAGAAACCTTTTTTCATTGCAAATTAGTTTTTGATACTAATGATAAATTAAGTGCTATTGTAAATATTGTTAAACTACTGTGACAAAAACCATACCTAATTAGGGAAAATGTCCTGATTCTTATGACGCTAAGGTAAGTATTATTGGCATTATTGAATGTTACAAGTTTCTCAATTTTTTTATGCAATTCACTTGTGTTAAGCCTGAACACAGTTTTCTCTTTCTATTGGACATCGCATATCAAACATTAAGAATGATTAAAAATGTAATGAGCACGTTGACAATGTGCTGCGTGGTACCTGTTTATTTCTACTTAGCCACCCCTCTCCCTAATTCTTTCTTTGATCATTGCGACAGCTGCTTTTCCCGGCTTATAATTACCATACAAATGCTCCGGCAGATCTTGAAAGGCATTGCCGAAATAGGTCATTTTATAACCCCTGGCGATGCACTCCTTATATATTTGCTCGTAACGCTCGTGCAGATATTTCAGTTTGTCGTAGAAAAATTTCACGTGCCCTTTGCCAAGGGTGAACTCAGCGGGTATATCGCGCACTTTTGCTTTCCCTGACTTTATAGTATTAGGTATCCGTACTATTTCTCTGTGTTCGGCGATGAGGTGTTGCCTGCTTAGTTGCCGTGGAGGGATGCCTGCATTAATGCGTGTCATGAATCAAAGATAATACCCGACAAAACAAATGGGAGGGCTATCTTTTACGAAAATCAAAAATTACCCGAATATTATTGATATTTGGCAATATGCTGAACATAAATTTTAATCCTTTCCCACAATTGACAAGCGAGCGCTTGATCTTAAGGCGGGTTGGCGTGACAGATGCTGACGAAATGTTCCGTTACAGGTCGGATAAAGAATTGATGCGGTTTATTCCACACAGGCTGGCCCATGAGAAAAAAGAAATAGACGAGATGATAAAAATGATCAATAGCAGAATTGATAAGAAAGAAAGTATCAACTGGGCCATTACATTAAAGGGTATTGATGTGATCATTGGTACGGTTGGTTTTGTAAAGATCAATGAGGCTCATTTGCGGGCAGAAATAGGGTACATGTTGCATACGCCTTATCACAAGCAAGGTATTGCAGCGGAAGCAACAAGGCGAGTAATAGACTATGGATTTGATGTGATGAAATTACACTCGATAGAGGCAATTGTGAATCACGAAAATATGCTCTCCAGGAAAGTTCTCGAAAATTTAGGATTTACGAATGATGCCTATTTCAGAGATTACTTGTATCATGCCGGCAAGTTTGTGGATGCCAATGTCTACTCACTGATAAAAAAAGATGAATGAGGGCATTGTCATTTGCTGGCAAACAAGCCAACAATGTAATCTTCCAGTTGTTTCTGAGAAGCGCTGCTCAAAGTGTTCATCACTATATTGTATGTGCCCTTATCGATAGTATGCGAATAGGCCTTCTCTGCGAACTCAAGTTTTGCCACTTCTGATTCGAAGACTTTATCTATGTCCGCAACCTGCGCCGACATAAAATAATTATCGTTCAGAATTTTATCCAGTGCATCCAGTTTTGCTTTGTCCGAATAATGCGCTTCTGTAAAAGCAATAATAGAGCTTAGTAAAGCAGGGTCGAGGGCCTTGTGGTCCTTGTTAGCAGCCACAACCGTTTCCTGTGCATTCTCGGTAGGCATTATTTGCGGTTTCTCGGCAATCGCAGTCGCCATCAGGCGCACGATATACTTGTCTAAGGCCCGGCGATATTTTGATTTAAGGTTGCTTGCAACAAGGTTGTAATTACTGCGGTCGATAGTCCTTGTATAAGCCATCTTTGCAAAATCAAGTTTTGCTTTTTTGGATTTCAGCAATTTAACGATCCTTAATACCTGCTCAGAAGTAAAGCAATTATGCTCAACGGTACTCTTAATAAAGTCCTGGTTGGCATCTTTTGTATTATCTTCTACTATCCTTCTTTTAAGCATAGTATAGGCTTCTTCATCAATGATCTGGCAATCAGCAGGTACGACATTGCGGTCTGCAACCATGTTGTTATTTGGTGTATTGGTCACTATATTGTTACTGCTCATATTGTCTGAGGCAGTGGTTGTAACATTCGCGTCTGCTTGTCCCGCATTTAATTCGACTATATATTTATCTAAAGACCTTCTTGATTTTCTGCTCATAGAACCGGCAACAAGCCCATAATTTTCCCTGTCAATTGTGCGCGGGTGGGCAAGTTTTGAAAACGCCAATTTTGTTTCGGGAGTGGCCAGCATGCTGTTGATATTCAGAACCTGGGCAGTGCTAAAGCTGTTTATTTTTGCTATGCTGTTTAGGGCTTCCAGCTTTTTATCGTCCGTACTGTGCATGTTTACAAATTCTTTCATCGAGGTGAAAGAAACAGAATCCATTGGTTGGGAACCCTGTGCCACGAATAGAGACGTGGCACTTGCCGGTGCCGTAGATTCTGATGGGGTGGGTATTTCTGCTACCGTAGAAGGTGGTGGGACAATAGTTTGTTGTGCCGGCTGTTCAGTTTGGCGGGCTAAGTTCGCGTGGAATGAGGTGTCAAGTGTACCGGTGCTGTTGCTTGCCATTTGCTCCTGCATCTTATGGTGATACATCGTGTCAACAGGGGCAGTGTAATGTTGTGCAGGTACCTGAACGGTCTTTTTTGAAACGACAGTACTTACTTTTTTTGTTACTAGCTTTTTTGTGACAACGGACGAAGCGAGTGGTAATGGCTTACTTTTTTTAACAGCAGCCGAGGCTATATCTTTCTTAGGAGCTACAGTTTTCTTTGCGATAGGTTTTGGTGCAGGTGGAAGCGAACCCATCGTTTTCCCAGCGGTTTCTTTTTCTACTATCACCGGTGAAGCAACAGGTGCTATATTGTCTTCCAGCTTACGAATGGATACCTTGGCAACGACGATACCATGTTTCCGGAATTCGTTTTTAAAATCATCGTTTACGCGTGCTGTGAAATCATCCCAGCTGGAAGTTTTTAGAGCCATAGCGTTGTAGGCTATCGTGTTGCGGTGCAATATGTTATCGGAAAGAGGCTGTACAATTTTTTCTTTGTAATCAGTGCCGGATTCTTTATATAAACCAGACGCATCGCGTGGATCAATTACATAAGTGACAGCAAGCCCTACCTTTATTGTGCCACCATCGAGCGTATTGCCGATAAGCGTGTCATTGGAAACACTCTTTGCTTCAACAGGCGCCCGGAAGATGGTATCGTTTTGCAAGCCTGTATTCAGTTCAACCACTTCGGCAAGAGGGTTAACAAAATTCCAGCCACTGTTCAGGGCTTCGCGCTCAACGGCACCGTTCTGTTTTACGATCCCAACATAATCGGGCCTGACATTTACCAGTGCCGAACTCATGCAAAGGCCGAGGCCCAGCAATATCAAAATTATGGCAGGTAATGGTTTTAAGTAATATTTACTTGTTTTACCGATAGTAAGGGATAAAACAACGCTTGCAATTATAGCAAGCCCCAGTAATGCTAATAGTATCTGCATTGTTTACATATAAAGTCGAGATAAAGTTAATACTAATTATTGAAAAAAAAATACTTTTCATTAAAATAATATTGATTTAAACTGAACTGTTTATTTGTGAGGAGAATTTCTATGAAAATGTATTGCCGGGTAAATCACCAATAAAATCCCCCTGTTTGCCTTGTGTTTTGAGATAAGCGACGCTTTGATTGTAAGTTAGGTTTTGTAAATTGTAATCCCGTTTTACAAATCTCATTTCAAATATGAAAAAAGGCATCTTAATATCATTATTACTTAGCATTGCTATTGTGTCCGACGCGCAAAAAGAGCATAAAGGCGAAAATCCATCTGCATCGCAGGCAACAAATGATGCCGCAAAATTCGGGCCAAAACCTTATGATAAGGTTATAAGCGCTAAAGCTGTAAGCAAAAAAGGTTTATTCACCGTGCATAAAGTAGGGGATAAATGGTATTTCGAAATACCGGATTCATTGTTCAACAGGGAGATAATGATGACGACCCGTTACAGCAAAACCGCGGGTGGTGGTGGTGTATATGCCGGTGAAATGGAAAATCGCCAAACAATAGAATGGGAAAAAGGCCCTAATAAAAATGTTTTTCTCAGGGTGGTTACTGTGATAAGTGTGGCAGATTCAGCGACTGATATTTATAAAGCCGTCAGCAATTCAAACCTCAATCCGATAGCCGGCGCTTTTGATATAAAAGCTATTGGTAAAGATTCCAACACAGTGGTTATAGACGTAACTGACTATTTTAAGGGTGACAACACACCTGTAAGCCTCGGGGCATATACAAAGAAAAGGTTCAACCTTTCTTCGCAGATAAATGAGCGCTCTTATATCGTGAATGTTAAGTCATTCCCGATCAATACTGAAGTGAGAGTTGTGAGGACATTTACATCCACACCAACATTTATGCCGAATACCGGCCCTGTCTCTTTCCCTTCCACTACACTTCCTGCGGCTTACTCTGCCGGGGCTGTGACGCTTGAGATGAACAACTCTTTTGTATTGCTGCCCAAAGTGCCAATGCAAAAACGTTTTTTTGACCCGCGCGTGGGCTTCTTTGCAGATGAATACACTGTTTATACGGACGAACAACAGAAAGTAGATGATGAAACATTTATTGTAAGGTGGAGGCTGGAACCTAAAGATGCTGATATTGAGAAATGGAAACGCGGCGAATTGGTAGAACCTAAAAAACCTATTGTATATTATATCGACCCTGCAACGCCTAAAAAATGGCGTCCTTATTTGATACAGGGGGTGAACGACTGGCAGAAAGCTTTTGAAAGGGCCGGTTTTAAAAACGCCATCATGGCGAAGGAATGGGATGACAAAGACTCTTCAATGAGCCTGGAGGATGCACGGTATTCTGTTTTGCGTTATCTGCCTTCCGATATCGCTAATGCTTATGGGCCTAATGTACATGACCCGCGCAGCGGCGAAATAATAGAAAGCCATATAGGCTGGTATCACAATGTTATGAAACTGGTGCATGACTGGTATATGATTCAGGCTGCCGCAGTGGATCCCAAAGCAAGAAAGATGGAATTTGATGATGAACTGATGGGGCAATTGGTGCGTTTTGTATCGTCTCATGAAGTAGGGCATACACTCGGTTTACGCCATAACATGGGTAGCAGCAGCCGCACGCCGGTAGAGAAATTGCGTAACAAGGCCTGGGTGGAAGCACACGGACATACGGCATCTATTATGGATTATGCCCGCTTTAATTATGTGGCGCAGCCGGAAGACAATATCAGCGAAAAAGGATTGTTCCCGCGCATTGGCGAATATGATATGTGGGCCATACAATGGGGTTATAAAGCCAGTTTCGCAAAGGACGCGAAAGAAGATAAGAAAATAGTGAACAAATGGGCCATCGACAGTCTTGCCGCTAACCCGCGCTTATGGTTTGGAACAGAAACAAACCCATTCGACCCACGGTCGCAAACGGAGGACCTTGGCGACAATAGCATGAAAGCAAGTGAATATGGCATACGCAACCTGAAGCGTATCATAGTGCAATTGCCTGAGTGGACGAAAGAAGACGCCGATAAATACGAGAACCTGAACGATATTTACGGAGCGCTTGTGACACAGTTCAACCGTTATATGGGGCATGTGGTTAAGAACGTGGGTGGTATTTATGAAACCCCGAAAAGCGTGGAACAAAGCGGGGACGTGTATGAGCCGACACCTAAAGCCATACAGGAAGAAGCTGTAAGCTTTTTGAATAAACAATTGTTTGAAACACCCAACTGGCTGCTGGATGAAAAAATACTGAACAAGATAAGCGACCCTGTGTCTTCGGAAGCTGTGGCTAATGTGCAGACCAATATACTGAACAGTCTCTTGTCGCCTGCACGCCTTAATAGGCTGGCTGCATGCAGCAACAGGTTTGGAACAAAAAACACTTATCCTTTAGACCAAATGATGGACGCAGTGAAGAAAGGTGTTTGGTCGGAGTTGAGTACACATAAAACCATTGATGGCTACCGCCGAAATTTGCAAAAAACATACGTGGATGCTTTGATAAACATCATTAATCCGGGAGCTAATTCCAGCCCTGCACCTACTTTTTTCATTGCGGGCATTACAAACGTAAATACTAAAAACACAGACGTTGTATCTGTCGCTAGGGCGCAACTGGTAGAACTTAAAGCACAGATCACAGCATCCATACCGGCGACAGCTGACAGAATGAGCAAGTATCACCTGCAGGATGTATCAGAAAGGATAAAGAAGGCACTTGACCCCAAGAGCTAATGAGCCTTTCATTATTGTGGCCAGACCAAATGGTTATAGGTGTGGTGCTTTGACTGGGGGTTAAAAGATATGTGCCTTTCCTTGGCGCGGTGTACCAATAAAAAGCCAAGAGAAATATTGAAGCAATTATTAGTTTGTGTGCCGAAACCGTCAACAGCTGATATTGCAGAAACTGACAACTCATAGCCAGCGCGAATAAAAAGCCCGATCGGTAGTTCGTAACCGATCCCTGCGTTGAGGCCGTAATCTATTGCCTGCCCACCGGCGTTTGTATAGGATATGTTTGATTTGTAGGACGAATCTGAATTTTGTGTCTGGCTACCATTGCTAACGCTGCTGTGTAGTTTGCCACTCACAGTGCCGTTAAGTCCATAACCCACAAATGGGCCGACATTAATAAACAGGGTGCCCGAACCCAATGGCCTCTTGAATAACACATTTATCGGCAAACGAAGGAAATTTTCTTTTACTGTTGCATTATCACTCACGCTTGAAGAAACTGAGCCACTCCCAATTGTTTGCGAATAGCTGTATTTATAACCCAATACCGTATAATATAGTCCTACCTGGAGACCTATCTTGTCACTGATGGCAAAATCAAGCAGGCCACCGGCGCGGTAGGCAATAAGCATGGATGTTTTGAAAGGCACGCCCTGCTCAGGGTTAACGGCAGTATAGCTCATATTCATTCCGCCTTCGATGCCGTACCTGTATTGGGCATGTGTTGAAACTATAAAAGATAAAAGGAGTAAGAAACAGAAGTATATCTTTTTCATTGTTTTACAGTTTTGTAATTGATTTATATGGTAAATATAGCAGATTATAATTCCAAATGAAATTATTTAGTATAAAGTTTTTTAAGACTTAATAAAATGCTCCATAGTGCTGAAGCTTAGATGCAGGGTTATTTAGTAAAGATAAAATTCATTCTTTTTATAAAAGAGGGTTTGAGCATATCTTTCAATTCTGAGTATGGGATAAATACCAGGATCTGCCCTTCTGCAAAACTGGCTATCTCATAAGGATCGTAGCTGAAGGTGATGCCCGCATTATCAAAATAGAAATTGCTGTTGTAGGGAACGGATTTTACCGACAGCGTTAAACCATATATCTTTTCTGCTTCTTTCGTTAAAAGAGCGGACAAGGTTGCAGAATCTGCCGTAAAAATATCGGAAGGTTCCCACAGTTCCCAAATAACATCACCTTGTCTTGATAAATGCACAAGCACCTTCTGTCCGGCAATAGTGCCCGAGTACCTTTTATACCAGGATACTTGTTTGCCTTTTTTTACTGCCCTATGATAATATGCAGAACTATTGCTAACTAAGAACAGCGAAACGAGCAGGAAACAAAACAATCTGGGCATATAAGTAAAGACCCCTAAATTGATTTACCGGGCACAATTTTAGCTGCTTTGGCCGGGTACCACGGGCTTGCAATTGGGGCCTGTTTTTGTTGTGGTGGTAATTTTTGTTGTTTTGATTATGGTGGTTGTATTAGCTGTCTTGCTTATCGTTGGCTCCTCAATTATTTCCGGAACATCCTCGTGATGATGCCATATGTGGCGCGTGCGATGGTGTGCGTATTTATGCACTCTGTGTTTTGGTACAACGGGGACGATAGTATGTCTTTTTTCGCAATCCTGCTCTGCAATTATTAAACTGTTTACCTGGGAGTTTAAGATATTGATAGAGTCGGACATTATTTTTATACGCTCTGCATAAATATCATCTGCTTCTTTCTGGTGCAATTGTTTGTCCACGATCTGCATGGTATCAGCGCGGCTGTCGCTTTTGAAGAAACTGATACCTAAAAGCAATAAAATGATGAGGCAAATTGTTGCCAGTATGCCCGTATAAAGCCGATCCTCCTTTTTTATGAAGAAACCTTTCTTTCTTCTGCGGGAGCTATCCCGGCGCCTTTGGGGGAGATAAACAGGAACTATATAAGAGCGATCTGAGCGATGGCCTGAGCTTCTATGTGATTCGTGATGCATTTCTTTGTGTGTTTTATGTGATGCTGCGCGTGGCGAGCTATGTTTTTCATCTTTGTGATGCTGTGGTGCCGGTTCGTTTTTTCTGCGTGGGCCGTTTTCGTCAAAATTCACTATGAGCCCCGAAACATTTTCAACTGAGGTTGTTTTTTTGTGGCTTGCGTGAGCAATATGTTTCGACTCGTGTTTTTCCACTTTGTGTTTTTGTTCATCTGGAGCAGGATTTGAGTTTTTCAGCTGCTCTTTTTCGTCGACGTTGATAACGAGTTCGGAAATATTTATAATTTCTTTCGCTGCCTGCTGGCCTGTGTGCGATGCCGGAACATGCGTATGTTTTTCATCTTTGTGTATAGCAAAACGCATGGGCGGCGTTATTCTGCGCAGCACATCTTTTTCCTCCGCATTTAATATCATCACAGATATCTCCTCATCCTCCAATTCTTTGCCCTGCTTGTGTTTCAGACAAAAATGATGAAGGGCAGCATAGTCGTTTATGGCAATAAGTTCTTTAAGCAGGTCAATTACAGTACGCAAATCATTTTTCTTCAGCAACATGCGGCCCAGGGAGCCTGTGACGAGGATAATGGTATCGCTTTTTTCTACTTCTATTGTTGTGTTCCTGAAAAAAGATTCGTCGAGTTTGCCCTGGATCAGTTGCTCTGTATTAAGAAAGGAGCGGTTGGCATCGAGGGAGGCGATGGTGTTGTAGGGGAAAGAAGTTATTGTGCTGTTTTCATACTCTATATTTTTAATGATAAACAGATTGCAATTTCCGCAACCGACAACATTTAGTTTGCGGTTATCATCACTTAATTGTAAGCCAATTAAACTTGCTGTGCTGCCACCGGGTTGTTTCCTTTTTTCCAAAGCGCCGGCAGGAGTGCCATCATCATGCGTGACACCTGTTTGCCTGAATTGTTGTGCACCTGCTTTAAGTGATGTAATGAGTTCGGGAATATAAAAACGTGGATTCTTCGCAAAAGTACCGCTGATAATTTCGGCCCATGTTTCAGGTTTAAAACTTTCGGAAGCGCCCTCGGACAGGACGTAACATTTCTTTTGCACATCCATATCGAATTTGTGACGGATGCTTTTATGATCTGTACTTCTGTGGTGTTGTAAAATGGTGATGCTCATGATCGAAGTATATAGAGTTAGATTATATGCAAAATAGTAAATTAAATGTACATAAAAAACGGGAAGCAGGGGTTTTGTTGTTTTAACCGCAAAGACGCGGAGGCGCAAAAGCTGTTGTCGGGTGGATCTTCTTTATCCAATCTTTATCCCCTGCCTGTTCAGTAGGGCAGGCTTCTTTATCCTTCCTTTATCCCATTGTAGGGTATTTTGGATAAAATGGAAGAGGCGGACATTTTTCTAAAAATCGGACATTGAAATGTAATGTTTTGGGTGTAAGTAATTGATTATCAATTTTTATTAAAGCTTTAGAAATGTCCGGTTTGTGTCTATTCCTGTACAGTAGCTTGACAAAATTACCTCGTTCACAATTAATAAATTTTAGTTGGCTCAGTGAGACAGTTTTAGAATTTTCAGGATTGTTTCGGGTCCTTTTAGGTGTGTCAGGGGTTTAGGTGGTTATAATAGGCCACAAATTTTGTGCCGTGTTTTGACCTCACCCCTGACCCCTCTCCGTACATGGAGAGGGGAAGTGTAGCGCAGGCAATAATTGCCATTCTTAGATTAATTCGTGGATAAATATTTTTATTTGCCTCATTGAAATAGTTGGCTGCCGCTACGACGGAATCGGAGATTGCCGCCGAACGAGATTTTTTTCGGGAAGACTACGGTTAACTGGGACGGAATTTCGAAAAAAAAAATGATAAATGAATTTAAGTGCCTTGACCGGGCGAGTCCGGAAATGAGACTCGGCCGGGAAGAGAAAAGAAAAAATTTTATATTTTGTATGGTCATGTCTAACACAAATTAAGATGAAATTAATTCACACAATACCGCTTGCGTTGCTGCTGGGTATTGCTGCAGGGTGCAGCAGTTTGAAGGCCATTAAATATGCAAGGAGCGGCAGCGTGAGCCAGTCTGCTTTTAAGACCGAAGTGGCCTTTGAGATGCGCTACGGGCTCATTGTTCTGAAAGTAGAGATCCATGGAAAGGAGTACGACTTTCTACTTGATACAGGAGCGCCTAACATCATTTCGAAAGAGCTGGCCCTGCAGCTTGGCATTAAGGCCGCCGGAACCGGGAAGGCCGGCGATTCCCAAGGGGGTAGCCGCCGCCTTGAGTTTGCAGCCATCGACAGCATCGGTATAGGTGATCTGCAATTTCTGAACACCGGCGCAGCGATCGCAGATCTGAAACAAACTAACGAAATACCCTGTTTTAAAGTGGACGGGATGATAGGCAGCAATCTGATGCGCAAAGCTATCTGGCAGTTTGACTATGAGCGGCATATCATCACCATTACCAGCAACCGTGACTCACTTAGCATTCCTTCCAATGCCCAAACTATTAAATTCCATACCGATATTGTTGGCGTACCCCTAATCGATGTTCAGATGAACGGGCAGACTGAGCAAAATGTAATTGTTGACCTCGGGTCCAACCGTGATTTTTTCAGTTCCACGAAAACACTGGAAAAGCTTAAGGAGGGCGGCCTGCGTACAGATATTTACAGCTACGGCTATGGAGCTACCGGGCTTTTTGGAAAAGGGAAGCCGGACACTACCTGGAATGCCCTTATAGGGTCTATCATGTTGGATAGTTTGAAGCTCTCCAACCTGGTTGTGTCCTTCTGTGAAAACAAACCTAAAACAATAGGCACCAATTTTTTTAAAAATTACCGCCTGGTCATTGACTGGTCATCAGGTGAATTAAGCATGATCCCGATCAGACCATATGACAATACAAGCCAGAAGGAGTTCAACTTTTCACTTTTTCTGAAAGACAAGCAGGTTTTTATTGGCTCGCTTCTTTCAGTAGGAAACAAAGTGGTGGATGGCCCACAGTTGGGCGACCAGGTGCTGGAGATAGATGGAGAAGATTACCGCAGTTGCAGCGGGGAGCGCTGGTGCACAATGCTGAGCCGGCGTTTCGAAAATACAACAGAGGAAATTTCACTCCTGGTTAAGCGCGGAGATAGGAGTTGAAATTCAGAGCCGCCAAGGAAGCCTTGTTTCTTAACAGGTGAGCGGGAGTAAAGAGTGGGGGCATGAAGTTATGAACTTCAGGACATATATTGCCGGACAGAGTCCTTGGTTTTATGAGTAGGTTTAAGTGATCCTCCGGAACACTAAACCAGTGGGGAATATAAATAAAATTTCGTATTATGGCTTTTATGAAGAATAAAACTTTTACAATGCGAGCATTATTTTTATACAGCATAGGTATATTAATTTTTGTTTACTCCTGTAAAAAAACAAGCAGCAATCCAAATACCGCACATTGGGAAGAAGTGGGTAGCGGTAACAGTGTTTTGCATCCTGACGATGGAATGACATCATTAATATGCGATGCATCCGGCAATATATATGCGGCTCCTTTATTTACTACAAGCACCGTTGTAAATAACAATATAGCCAAATGGAATGGCAGTACCTGGACTACGAATAATTCCCTCCAGGCTGATGGACCTGTATATACTATGGCTATTGATGCACCTGGTAATCTATATGCTGCCGGTGGGTTTTCTGAATCTAACGGGAACTTTTATGTTGCTAAATGGAATGGTAGCACATGGAATGAATTGGGTGCCCTGAATGCCAATGGCACTATTAACTCAATAAGTACAGATGTTGCCGGCAATATATATGCAGCCGGAAATTTTACTAATACTAATGGAAATTTTTATGTTGCTAAATGGAATGGAAGCGCCTGGAGCGAACTTGGTAATGGTTCTAATTCGCTCAAAGCCAATCATATTATTAGCTCAATAGCTATTGATGCCAGCAGTAATGTATATGCTGCCGGCGCCTTTACCGATAGCAATGGAAAAGAATATGTAGCAAAGTGGAACGGGAGTGCCTGGTCTGAGCTTGGTATTGCAGGCAATTCCCTAAATGCTAATAACCGGATAACTAACATCTGTGCAGACGCTTCAGCTAATATATATGCTGTTGGACTGTTTACCAACACAAACGGGAACCAATATGTTGCCAAATGGAATGGCAATGCATGGGATGAATTAGGCAAGGGTAGTGATTCCCTGATTGTCATTGGGATTACTAACTCGATGAATATTGATCTTGCGGGAAATGTATATGTCGGATCTGCAAGCATAGCTAAATGGGATGGTAGCACCTGGAGTAATCTTAGCGATCCGGGTAGTGTGCCGGAAATCGGGGCGCCAATGACTGTTGATGCGACGGGCAATATATATGCTACAGCGAGTAAGTCCACCGGCACTCTTAGCAACCCATCAGGGTATTTCTATATAGTTAAGTACAAACCATAAACAAAATCGGAATGCCGCCGAATGAGAACTATGTTTGGAAGACAAGGTTAAAATGGACGGGTATGTTTTTTTTGTTCCTGTTTGGATGGTGAATTGGTAGAAAGTTTTTATTTACCTTTATAAGAGTGCGCAGAGGCACGTACTCCTGTTGCAGAGCGGCGATTAAAAAAAAGATAATAATGAAAAGTTTGAACTGTATTTGTTTTTTCTTTCTTTTTGCGCCACCCTGGGCGTTTTTTAAAATAGAGAAAGAGAGTTTGGTGGAACAAATTGCTGCAAGCCAGAAAGTCGCTTTCAATTATGAATATAAAACTCCGGGCAATAATAAAACGCTAATTGGAGCATATACAAAATTGGCGACACCAAAAACATTAAACGAGCTTTTATTCGTTGTCACAATAAATGAATTATTTAAGGAGTTTTTTATAAATGGGTATCCTTCAAATCATCTTACTAAAATAAAATGCAAAGATGGCAAGGGGAATTTTGTATGGTTATACCCGGACAAGAACACCGAATTTGTTATCAGAACAAAATCAGGCAAGAAAAAGAAAGTGTATTATGACACTTTAATTTTAAAAAGCGACACTTTAATAGGCCTGCGTAGCCGGATAATAGGTGGCGATAGAATTATTCCGCTAGATGAAATTGACAAAGTATCAATATATGCTGAATTCCCTAAGGTAGAACCCTATTGATAAAATGAAGCTAAGCTTTGCTCACTTGGGTGAAGGGACTGAAGTTATGAACTTTAGGCGGTATGTTGCCGGACGCAGTCCTTCGTTTTATTATTTCGATTTTAGTGGTCCTTCGGAACCTTAAACCATGGGGGAATATCCGCCAATCGGAGATTGGCTGCCTCTACGACGGAATCGGAGATTGCCGCCGAGCGATATTTTTGTATGGAAGACTAC
>Ga0206934_1215_pt1 | contig 14866 bp, 13 predicted proteins | sample Alteio_BWOrgHeat_16_FD_152932 | JGI IMG/M metagenome (GOLD analysis project Ga0206934, IMG submission 152932) | Enriched cells from forest soil in Barre Woods Harvard Forest LTER site, Petersham, Massachusetts, United States -... | ecosystem: Environmental > Terrestrial > Soil > Temperate forest >...
AATCCGGTCTTTTGGTTTGAATGAGGTTAAGCAATTAAATCATTGTTGATATACAGGATAATCGGTATATCCTTTTTCATCAGGCGTGTAAAACAAGTCGAAATGGAGATCAGTTGATAGTGGCAAGTCATTTTGCATGCGGTCAACCAAGTCAGGGTTGTTGATGAACGGGCGTCCAAAGGCAACCAGGTCGGCAAGGCCGCTTTGCAATTCGGCTTCTGCCGATTCCTTAGTATGACCGCCTGCCAGAATCACTGTATTTTTGAATTCCTTGCGAATAGCTTGTTTGATCTCCAAAGGAACATGGGGAGCGCCAAGCGCCGAATGGTCGACAACATGGACGTACACCAGGTCCAGGTCGCTCAGCGATCCGGAATTTAGCTTTTGTGATGGGCAGCGCGGCTTTATTGCCGTATTGCACCAAAAGCAATCCAACCGCACACTTCAATCATTTTGATATAACGCTCGATCAGCAAAACCTTGTGGCCGATCTGTCGGAGACGATCATCCCAAAAACCACAACCCCGGGCGCCATTGATCTTGGACTCGATAAGTTTGTTTGGCTGATGCTGGATGATTGTACGAAGAAAGAGGATCAGGATGCGTTTTTTAAAGGAATGACCGGGTTTAACGATCTCACTCAAAAAATGTACAGCAAAAAATTTACTGAGTTGAGCAAGCACGAGAAGGCAGCGGTGCTGAAGACTTTTGAAACGAAGCCCGTTCAGAAAAACCCCAACCCGCCTGAGCATTCCAATGAGTTGATGAGCTTTTACGGTAAGGTGCACGGGCTGACCGTTTGGGGCTACACCGAGTCCAAATATTTCATGACGAAAGAGATTGTTTACGAGCAAATACCAGGTCGGTACAATGCTCATTTTCCTGTTAAAAACTTGAAGGCTGCAAAAAATGGCTAATCTGAATGTTGATAGCGCCAAAGAGCGCACCTATGATGCGATTGTTATCGGTTCAGGCATAAGCGGGGGCTGGGCAGCCAAAGAATTGACCGACAAGGGCCTGAAAGTGATCATGCTGGAGCGTGGCCGAGATGTAAAGCACAATAAGGATTACCCCACGACCAATATGTATCCCTGGGAGTTTAAGCACCGGGGAGAAATGCCGATGGATGTGCAGCTGGCTAACCCGATAGTGAACCGGTGTTATAATTTTTACGAGGGTGCCGCGCATTTTTTTGTGAAGGATGCCGAGCATCCATACGTACAAACCAAACCTTTCGACTGGATACGCGGCTACCAGGTTGGCGGTAAATCACTGTTATGGGCACGGCAAACGCAGCGTTGGAGCAATTTCGATTTTGAGGGCCCGGCACGCGATGGTTTTGCCGTTGATTGGCCGATACGCTATGAAGATATTGCACCATGGTACAGCCACGTCGAAAAATTTGCCGGTATTTCGGGCAATAAAGATGGATTAGCAGAGCTGCCTGACGGGGAGTTTTTACCGGCCTTCCCCCTGAACGCAGTTGAGGAATACTTTAGCAAGCATGTTAAAGATCATTATAAAGGCAGGCATGTGATCAGCGCGCGTTGCGCTCACTTGTCGAAGCCTAATCAAATTCACCTCGACCAGGGTCGCGCGCAATGCCAGGAGCGCACCATTTGCGAGCGGGGCTGCCCTTTTGGCGGCTACTTTAGCAGTAACGCTTCCACCGTTCCGTGGGCGCTAAAATCGGGTAATCTTACGCTGAGACCGTTTTCGGTAGTTGAATCGATTATTTACGACGAGAAAAAAGGTAAGGCAACCGGTGTACGTATTGTGGATACAAACACAAAGCAAACTGAGGAGTATTATGCGAACATCATTTTCGTGAATGCTGCCTGCCTCAATACCAATCTGATTTTGCTTAACTCCAAATCAAATCGCTTTCCAAATGGTTTGGGTAATGATAGCGGTGTGCTAGGCAAATATGTTGCTTTTCATAATTATTCGGCGCACATCGGCGCCGAGGTTGAAGGTTTTGAGGAATGGGCGACAGATGGCCGTAACCCGGCCGGCGGGGGCTATATTCCGCGCTTCCGTAATGTTTATAAGCAGGAAACTGACTTTTTGCGCGGCTATGCAGCCGGGCTATATGGCTATCGGGGCTACCAGCATAATTTTGATGGCTTTGGTGCAGACTTCAAAACCGCCCTGTCATCAAAAGACTACGGACCATGGCATGTGGGGTCGCACATGATGGGTGAGACTATCCCTAAAGAAACCAACTTTGTAAAGCTTGATGCGGAGAAGAAAGATGCATGGGGCGTTCCTCTTCTCGATATTTCAGTTGATTACGGGGATAACGAAATGAAAATGCAGAAGGACTATGTAGAGCAATTGACCGAGATGTTTACCAGTGCCGGCTTTAAAAATATCAAAGCATCGACCAACCACCAGGCTCCCGGATTAGATATCCATGAGATGGGGGGGGTACGCATGGGTAAAGATCCGAAAACATCGATGCTTAACAAGTGGAACCAATTGCATGCATGTACGAATGTGTTTGTAACGGATGGTTCGAGCATGACGTCTACATCATGTCAGAACCCTTCGCTTACTTATATGGCTTTCACAGCAAGGGCCGTGGATTATGCCGTAAGCGAATTGAAAAAAGGCAATGTTTAAAAAGTTTTTGTTGCCCAAATCCTTATAAAAAATGCGCGAAAATCGCCTTTAAAACAATTTGAAGCGATTATTGTGTTAAAAAAACACAATGGGAATTAAATAAAAGGGAAATAATTTTTTACATTAGTCGGACTAACCAAAAATAACTAAAACAACAACTTTAATATGTCAACCAATACATACGACGCGATCGTCATCGGGTCGGGGATCAGTGGCGGATGGGCTGCCAAAGAGCTTACTCAGAAAGGCCTCAAAACGATCATGCTGGAGCGTGGTCGCGACATCGAACACGTAAAGGATTATGTAAACGCCACTAAAGGGCCCTGGGAATTTCCGCATAGGGGAGGCCGGACCGTGCAAATGGAAAAGGATTATCCCGTTTTGAAAAGGGATTACCCGCTGAACGAGACCAATCTCGACTATTGGGTTGACGAAAAAGAAAGCCCGTATGTTGAGATAAAACGTTTCGACTGGTTCCGCGGTTACCATGTAGGCGGTCGTTCGCTGATGTGGGGTCGCCAAAGCTATCGCTGGCACGATACCGATTTTGAAGCTAACATGAAGGACGGTCATGGTGTCGATTGGCCCATCCGTTATAAAGACCTCGATCCCTGGTATTCTTATGTTGAAGGATTTGCAGGTATATCCGGCAACCTGGACAACGTGCCAATTCTGCCAAACGGCAACTTTATGCCGCCAATGGAAATGAACTGCGTTGAGAAAGATGTTGCCGCCAGGATCAACGCACATTATAAAGGAGCGGACAGGCACATGATCATTGGCCGTACAGCCAATATCACCAAGCCGCTTCCTGGTCGTACTAATTGCCAATACCGTAACAAATGCTGGCTGGGCTGCCCATTCGGGGCTTATTTCAGCACGCAGTCCTCTACTTTGCCGGCTGCAAGAGCTACAGGTAATCTTACGCTTAGGCCATGGTCTATTGTTACTAAGATACTTTACGATAAGAACACTAAGAAAGCCACAGGTGTTGAAGTGCTGGATGCTCAAAACAACCAGACCTATGAATACCACGCTAAGATCATTTTCCTGAATGCGTCCTGCTTAAACAGTGCCTGGGTGCTGATGAATTCGGCTACCGATATCTGGCCGGATGGTTTGGGATCGAGCAGCGGCGAGCTGGGCCATAACCTGATGGATCACCACCTCGGTGTTGGTGCAGGAGGTATGGTTGAAGGTTATGAAGATAAATACTACTTCGGTCGCCGTGCAAACGGAGTATATATCCCTCGTTTCAGAAACCTGAACGGCGAAAAACGTGATTATGTTCGCGGTTTCGGTTACCAGGGCGGTGCGGGCCGCGAAGATTGGGGCAGATCGATTCCCGAAATGAATATAGGCGGCGCATACAAAGATGCCTTAACTGAACCAGGAGCCTGGAACATGGGCATGGGTGGGTTTGGCGAAACATTACCATACCACGAGAACAGGGCTTACCTGGATAAAAACAAAAAAGACAAATGGGGACTGCCCGTATTGGCTATTGATGCGACCGTTAAGGATAACGAAAAGAAGATGCGTATCGATATGGCCAATGATGCCAAGGAGATGCTGGAAATTGCCGGCGTGAAGAACGTGCAGGTATTTAACAGCGAACCGGTATTGGGCCGTGGCATCCATGAAATGGGCACTGCACGTATGGGCCGCGATCCGAAAACTTCGGTGTTGAACGAATGGAACCAGGTTTGGGATGCCAAAAACGTTTTTATAACTGATGGCGCTTGTATGGCATCGACAGCCTGCCAGAACCCATCGCTTACTTATATGGCTTTGACGGCGCGCGCAGCCAACCACGCTGTTGAGGAGTTGAAGAAAGGAAATATTTGAGAGAGTTGCCTAGTTAACCAGTTAACTAACTAACTAACTAACTAACATAATTCAGTAAATCACTAATTAAACATCAAATACCAATGACTGAAGAGCAAAAAGAACAAACCTCAAACCCATCACGGAGAGACTTTCTGAAAACGAGTGCTGTTGCGGCGGCGTCATTTATGATTGTACCGCGTCACGTATTGGGCGGTAAAGGTTTCCGCGCACCAAGTGATATGCTTACTGTTGCGAGCGTAGGTTGCGGCGGTAAAGGACAGAGCGATATTGCCATGTTCGCCAGGAGCGGCAAGGCCAACATTGCTTACCTGTGCGATGTTGACGAAAAGCAGGCTGCTACTACATTTAAAAATTTCCCTAACGCCAAACGCTATAAGGATTGGCGTGAGATGTTTGATAAGGAGTATAAGAATTTTGACGCGGTTTCGGTTTCAACACCCGACCACACACACGCCGTGGTAGCCTATAATGCTATGCAGCGCGGTAAAGGTGTGTATGTGCAAAAACCGATGACGCACGATCTTTGGGAGGCTCGTACACTAACTGCGGCTGCAAAACAGTTCAAAGTAGTTACGCAGATGGGCAACCAGGGCTCTTCCAATGACGGGACCCGTTTGATGTCAGAATGGTATGATGCCGGTTTGATAGGGGATGTGCACACCATCTACTGCTGGACCAACCGCCCGGTGTGGCCGCAAGGTGTGGCATGGCCAAAAACCAAGGCTGAAGTTCCTGCAACATTGGAGTGGGATCTGTGGTTGGGTAATGCTCCTAAAAAGGATTTTGTAGAAAACCTGGTGCCATTTAACTGGAGAGGCTGGTGGGATTACGGTACCGGCGCCTTAGGCGATATGGGTTGCCACCTGGTGGAAGCTCCGTTCAGGGTGTTGGACCTGCAATACGTAAAGGATGTTCAGGCCAGTGTTGGTTCAGTTTACGTGGGTGAATTCACCAAAGGTGTTTTCCCTGAAAGCTGCCCGCCATCGAGCCACATCACCATGACTTTCCCGAAAACGCATAAGACTAAAGGTGATATCACGCTCCACTGGATGGATGGCGGTATTGAGCCTGAAAGACCGGAAGAATTGGGCGCAAACGAAAAGTTTGGCGGCGAAGAGGGTAACGGATGTTTGTTTATCGGCACCAAAGGCAAAATGTACTCAAGTACTTATTCGGATGCTGCGCATTTGCTGCCAAGCTCGCGCATGCAGGAGGACGCCGTGAAGAACGCTAAACAACGCTGGGCACGTGTGCCTGACGGCGCTAACGGTCACTATAAACAGTGGGTAGAGGGTTGTATAGCAGGCTATGGAAAAACTGAGTTGAGTTCCTCGTTTGAAAAGGCAGGTCCGTTAACCGAAGCCTTGCTGATGGCGAACCTGGCTGTAAGAGGACATGACCTTGCCGTAAAAGGCTCCAATGGCCGAAATACTTATCCGGGGCAGATTAAACTGCTTTGGGATAATGAAGCCATGAAGGTGACCAACTTTGACGACGTGAACCAATATGTTAAACGTAATTACAGGGAAGGATTTGAGCTGAAGACAGTTTAGCCTAAGAAAATTTATAATAAAATAGTTGTATATTTCTTCCGGACTTTCCGACTTACGCGGACTTCCGGACTAAGAGCAAACTCAATTAAACCAAAATAAAAATGAATAGAAGAGACGCTATCGGACGGGTTGCCCTCATCATGGGCGGTACTATCATTGGCGCTGAATTCCTGCTATCGGGCTGTAAACCAAAAACTGCCACGATAGAGACCCTTTTTGACGCGGACAATGTGGCTTTCCTCAACGAGGTTGCCGAAACCATCCTGCCCGAGACCAAAACCCCGGGTGCAAAGGCTGCTAAAGTCGGTGAGTTTATGACCGTGATGGTGCGCGATTGCTACGAAACAGCCGACCAGGATATTTTCCTGAAAGGCATCGGCCAGATCGACGACGCTGCAAACAAAAAATTCAGCAAGAAATTTATGGACCTTGACGCTACCCAGCGTACCGCCTTGCTGACTGACCTTGATAAAGAGCAGCAGGCGTACAGCAAAACAAAAAAACCGAAAGATCCGAACCACTATTTCCGGATGATGAAGGAATTGACCCTGTTGGGTTACTTCACATCAGAAATAGGCTGCAAACAAGCGCTGCGCTATGTGGAGGTTCCGGGCCGTTTCGATGGCTGTATCCCATACAAAAAAGGCGATAAGGCCTGGGCATTGTCCTAGTCCTTAAGTTGATCAGGCAAAGAATAAAAGTGTTAAGTAGCGTTTCGCTGCTTAACACTTACTTATTTAAACTTAATCAGCTCAACCTGCCTTCCGGTAGGCAGGTCCAACTCAATCAACTACTTAACTAACAACAATGAGCAACAGAAAATTGCGCATGGGCATGGTTGGCGGTGGTAAGGATGCCTTTATCGGCGCCATACACCGCATTGCCGCCAATATGGACGGTTTAATTGAATTAGTTTGCGGCGCACTCAGTATCCATGAAGACGTTGCGAGAGAGAGCGGTAAAATGCTTTTCCTGCCTGAAGACAGAACTTACCTGAACTACGAAGAGATGATCCACGCTGAAGCCAAATTGCCGGCCGATCAGCGCATGGATTTTGTAACCATCGTTACCCCAAATTTTGCCCATTTCGGTCCGGCTATGCTGGCCCTCGAAAACGGGTTTAATGTGGTGATAGAAAAACCTATCGCTTTGACGCTGGACGAAGCCAGGCAGCTTAAGAAGAAGCAGGACGAAACAGGCCTGATGCTGCTGCTGACACACACCTACTCGGGTTACCCGATGGTGAAGGAGGCTAAGCAAATTGTGAAAAGCGGCAGGTTTGGGAAATTAAGAAAAGTATATGTTGAGTATCACCAGGGATGGTTAAGTAAGCTTTCGGAACGAGAAGGCAATACGCAGGCTGCCTGGAGAACCGATCCAAAACGGTCGGGCAAGGCAGGGTGTATGGGCGACATCGGTACTCATGCTGCTCATTTAGCTGAATATATTACCGGGTTGAAAATCAAACAGATGTGCGCTTCACTTAATATTGTTGTCGAAGGACGCGCACTGGATGATGACGGAGCGGTATTGCTTCGGTTGGAAGATAATGTAACCGGCGTATTAACAGCATCGCAGGTAGCCGCCGGTGAAGAGAATGCGTTGAAAATTCGTGTTTACGGCGAGAACGGCGGCCTCGAATGGGCGCAGCAGGAGCCAAACACTTTAACGCTGCGTTGGCTGGACAAGCCTATAGAAACGCTTCGTGCGGGAAATAATTACAAGGGCTGGGAATCCGTTTATGCTACAAGCAACTGCCGCACGCCGGGTGGTCACCCGGAAGGCTATTTGGAGGCATTCGGAAACCTGTACCACAACTTTGCACTCACTTTGAGCGCCAAACTGAATGGTGAACAGCCGCAGGAAGAGTGGCTGGACTTTCCGGGTGTGGAAGATGGTATCCGTGGCATGGCATTTATTGATAACGTGGTGGCGTCGAGCCAGTCGGACCAGAAATGGTTCGATCATGTGGTTTAGATGTGCAGATGCGTGGATGTGCGAATGTGCGAATGTGCAAATGCGTGGATGTGCAGATGCCACCAATGAATTAATGAACCATTGAACTAACAAAATGAAAACCATTAAAGGACCGGCCATATTTATTGCTCAGTTTATCGGCGACCAGGAGCCGTTCAATAATTTGACCTCAATATGTAAATGGGCCAAAGGCCTGGGTTATAAAGCTGTTCAGCTGCCAACGCTCGACTCCCGGTTTATAGATCTGCAAAAAGCTGCAGAAAGCAAAACCTATGCTGATGAGATAAGGGGGCAAGTAGCTGACTGCGGCCTTGAAATATCCGAACTTTCAACTCACTTACAAGGTCAGTTGGTAGCTGTGCACCCGGTTTATGATACGCTTTTTGATGCTTTTGCACCGGATGCGGTTAAAAATAATCCTTCGGAACGCCAGAAATGGGCCGTTCAACAGGTGAAATATGCGGCTAAGGCATCTCAAAATCTCGGACTGAATGCAAGCGTTACATTCAGCGGCGCATTGCTTTGGCCGATGATGTATCCATGGCCACAGCGTCCTCCGGGTATTGTGGAAACCGGTTTTACGGAGTTGGCTAATCGTTGGAAACCAATCCTTGATTATTATGAGGAATGTGGCATTGACCTTTGCTACGAGATTCACCCAGGTGAAGACCTGCACGACGGTATCACTTATGAAATGTTCCTCGATAAAGTAAACCAGCATAAACGTGCTTGTTTGCTTTTTGATCCGTCGCACTTTGTATTGCAATGCCTCGATTACCTGGAGTACATTGACAACTATCATGAGCACATCAAAATGTTCCACGTTAAAGATGCCGAGTTTAACCCGACAGGGAAGCAGGGTGTGTACGGCGGTTACCAGAATTGGATCGATCGTGCAGGGCGTTTCCGCTCATTAGGTGATGGCCAGGTTGATTTTAAATCAATTTTTAGTAAATTGACTCAATATGATTATACCGGATGGGCGGTTTTGGAGTGGGAATGTGCATTAAAAAACTCAGAAGACGGTGCAAGAGAAGGCGCCGAGTTTATTAAAGATCATATTATCCGAGTTACCGAAAAGGCATTTGACGATTTTGCTGCTTCGGGCGGAAACGAAGATTTTAACCGAAAAACACTCGGATTGAGTTGATTTTCGGTAGCAGAAATGAACCAATTTTAACCTAAATAAGAAACAATGCAAATTAATCGTACACAACTTTTCAGGGCAAGCTGTTTGTCCCTATTGGTGACATCGCTATCGTTCGGTATCCGGGCTGGGATATTAAATCAACTTGGTATCGACTATCATTTAGATGCAAGTCAGCTTTCTTTGATAACCTCGACTGCTTTTTGGGGATTCCCGATCGCGGTAGTTGTTGGTGGCATGATAGTGGATGTAATTGGTATGAAGAGATTGCTGGTAATCGCATTTATACTTCATTTAACTGGTATCATACTGACGATTTTTGCCGGCGGATTCTGGACACTTTATATTTCGACGTTGTTTTTTGGTTTGGCCAATGGTACCGTTGAAGCTTCTTGCAATCCCTTAGTAACCACTTTATATCCTGAGAGCAAAGCCACTAAACTTAACCACTTCCATTTGTGGTTCCCCGGCGGCATATTTATAGGCACACTAATCGTACTATCGTTCACTAAGTTTAATTTGAGCTGGCAGCTACAGGTTGGCGTAATGCTTATCCCAACATTGATCTATGGTTACCTGTTCTCGAAACTGGATTTCCCGGTAACGGAACGTGTTTCATCGGGGGTTTCTACCGCAGGAATGTACAAAGCCGTTGCATCGCCTTTATTCATATTTATGTTCATCTGCATGTGCGGAACGGCCATTACCGAGTTATATACCGAGCAATGGGTACCTGTGCTATTGAAAAATATCGGCAACCCCATACTGATCGTTACCGCAACATCAGGCATTATGGTGATAGGACGGGGATTAGCTAAACCCGTGCTGCGCCAGTTCGAGCCGCAAACCGTGCTGTTTATGTCGAGCATTATTGCCTCCATCGGGTTATATTTATTGTTTGCCTCAATAGGGAACGCCTTCGTAGACGCCATTGTGTTTGGTGTAGGCGTATGCTTTTTCTGGCCTACGATGCTTGGCTTTGTAAACACCAATCTTCCGAAGACCGGAGCTTTGGGCCTTAATTTAATGGGCGGTGCCGGAATGTTTGCAGTGTCTGTGTATACGATTTATATGGGCAAATATTATGACAGCATAGTTCAGCAATCCAATGGCGATACGAGCTCAGCCGGCCATAAGGTGCTGGATATTACACACTATATACCTTTAGTATTGATTGTAGCCTTCGCCGGTTTGCTATTATACATGCGTTCGCGAAATAAAACAAAACCAATACCGCAGGTAACTGTATAATTATAGCCGTAATGTTTAAATTGCGTACGCAAACAACTTATAAAATCACAACAACCAACATTTCTATTATCATGAAGAAAGTATTCATCCTAATTGGTTTAAGTTTAGCTTTGGCAGCCTGCGGCGGCAAAAAATCCGGTGGCGGTTCGGAAGACAGCACCTCCAGCGCAAATAAAACAGCCGTAACCACCGAACCTAATGCGGCCAACGATACTGCAGCGGGTCATAACGGAACTGAAAAGGCCGGCGGTGCATCTTCAGCACCGGGTGCGGCCCTGATCGCAAAATCAGACTGCAGCACTTGCCATAAAGAGCAGGAAAAAGTAGTAGGACCTGCTTTTGCCGATATTGCTGAGAAATATAAATCGGGAGGCGACGCTATTGTAGATACCCTGGCCAATAAGATCATCAATGGCGGCAGCGGCCACTGGGGCACTACGCCTATGGCTGCGCATGCTTCTATTCCGATGAATGATGCGAGAACAATCGTAGAATATATTTTGACCATCAAGAAGAAATAATTCTTCTGTACCAAAATAAAAATGACCGCAGGTATCCGCGTCAAGCTATCAACCATGATGTTCCTGGAGTTCTTCATCTGGGGGGCTTGGTTTGTAACAATGGGTACCTACCTGATGACGAACTTGAAGGCGTCAGGCACGCAGAATGCGGAAGCCTATCTGACACAGGCGTTCGGGGCCATTATAGCGCCTTTTGTTATCGGGCTCATCGCTGATAAATATTTTTCGGCCCAAAAAATACTCGGAGTGCTGCATCTTATAGGTGCGGCACTTTTATATTACGAGTCTACCGCGCCAAATTTTGCTGCTTTTTTTCCGGGGATTTTAGCTTACATGATCATCTACATGCCTACGCTGGCCCTGGTAAACTCGGTTGCGTTCAGGCAAATGGATAATCCGAGCAAGGACTTCCCGTGGATTAGGATATTCGGTACAGGCGGATGGATGGTTGCCGGTCTCATTATAGGCAAACTGAACTGGGAACAAGGTAATTTATTGGCCCTAACTTTCAAAATGGCCGCTGGGGCTTCTCTCTTATTGGGACTGTTTAGTTTCACTTTGCCGGATACGCCTCCAGGTAAGAAAGGGCAAAAGACATCCGTAGGCGATATTATGGGGCTTGAATCAATAGGGCTTTTGAAGAATAGGTCGTACCTCGTGTTTTTCCTGGCTTCGGTTGCCATCTGTGTTCCGCTGGCATTCTACTATAATTTTACTAACCCCTTTTTAAATGAGGTAAAATTGCCGCAGGCGGCCGGAAAACAATCCTGGGGACAAGCATCTGAGCTCATCTTTATGTTCCTGATGCCGATATTCTTTGTCAGGCTCGGCGTAAAGAAAATGATGATTGCCGGTATGATCGCATGGGCGCTGCGTTATGTATTTTTCGCTTATGGAAATGTTGGGGAAAATGAATGGATGCTGATAGGGGGTATCGTTTTACATGGCATTTGTTACGATTTCTTTTTTGTGACCGGGCAGATATATACTGACCGGTTTGCCGGAGAACGATTCAAAAGCGCTGCGCAGGGCTTTATAACGCTGGCAACCTATGGCTTGGGCATGATGGTGGGCTATTTCATATCGGGACCTATTGTCGACCATTGGCAAACCGGGCCCAATATGCACAATTGGACAACCATCTGGCTTATCCCAGCGGGTATTGCGGTAGTTGTTCTCATACTGTTTGCACTATTGTTCAAGGATAAACATCGTACCGAGACGGAGCCGGGTTTTGATATAGAAGAACCTTCGCCGGAAGTTCAGATATAAACTATTGATCACATGGGGAACCAAAATCGCCGTTCGGCCATTAAAAACATGCTGGCAGGCACAGCCGCCATCACCGCAACAGGAATGTTATCATCATTTACAAAAAACGAAAGCAGCGATCAGTTTGCACCGCTTAAAGGAAATATCAACCACTCGGTTAGTCCGTGGTGCTATAGTGAGCTTACGCTTGATCAGCTTTGCGAAGTATCGAAAGGCATCGGCATAACAGGCATCGACCTTTGCGGACCCAAGGACTGGCCCACATTGCAGAAACACGGCATGCACTCGCCTATGTGCAACGGTGCCGAGATCAATCTTACGGATGGTTTTGGTGATACCCAGTTTCACGACACGCTGGTGAAGAATTATACAGACATGATCCCTTTGGTCGCTAAAAATGGTTACACTAACCTCATCTGCTTCAGCGGCAGCCGTCGCGGTAAAAGTGATGAAGCCGGCTGGAAGAATTGCGAGGCCGGGTTGAAACGAATCGTATCCATCGCCGAAAAAAATAAAGTGGTGTTGTGTATGGAACTGCTTAACAGCAAGATAGATCATAAAGATTACCAATGCGACCGGGTAGAGTGGGGCGTTGAGCTTTGCAAACGTATCGGCTCAGAGAATTTTAAGCTGCTGTTCGATATTTATCACATGCAGATCATGGAGGGTGATATCATCCGTAATATCACGGATTATCATCAGTATATCGCACACTTTCATACCGGCGGCATACCAGGCAGGCATGAGATAGACGATACGCAGGAATTATTTTATCCGGCTGTAATGAAAGGCATTGTGGCTACCGGTTTTAAAGGCTATGTAGGGCAGGAGTTTGTGCCAAAGCGCGCTGATAAAATTGCTTCGCTGCGCCAAGCCATACAGCTTTGTGATGTGTAAATCCGATGGCACGGGCGCAACAGACACGGGCGTAGATGCAACGGGTTGATACCCGTTGCTACAAGATGGCGCGAGCCGATGGCTCTTTATAAAGTAAACAAGCAAGAGGCGTAGCCTCGACCCATATATTAACAACGGATTTTAATCCGTTGCAAATGACAAAGATAAACCAACAATAAACGATGACTAACAGGAGAACATTTTTGACCCAGGCCGGGCTGGCATCGGCTGCCCTGGTGCTTGGTCCCCAACTTTTAAGCGCGCAAGCTAAAAGCTATCCGGGCCTGCAATTGTATACCCTTCGCGACGAATTGCCTAAGGGTGTAAAAGACGTAATTGCCAAAGTAGCTAAGGCCGGCTATAAAGAAGTAGAAACCTTTGGTTACGATATGAAAACAGGTTACTGGGGTTTGAAGGAAAAAGACTTCAGCAAATTACTGAAAGATAACGGACTTACTACGCCCAGCGGTCATTATGGTATCGATTCATTTTTTGGTAAAGGCGACACGAATGAGCTTAAGAAATATATCGAAGTAGCGAATGCATTAGGACAAACCTACGTGGTGGTGCCTTCGCTCAACGGGGAATTTATCAAGACCGTTGATGAGTGCAAAGCCGTAGCAGAAAAACTAAACAAGGCCGCTGATATCTGCAAAGCATCGGGCCTGAAACTGGGTTACCATAATCATAATTTTGAGTGGAAACCTCTTGGCGGAGGTGCTACCTTCTACGATACCATCTTAGCCGGTACCGATCCCAAGCTGGTTCACATGGAAATGGATATTTACTGGGTGGTTAAGGCCGGACAAGATCCCATTAAGATATTGGACAAACACCGCGGACGCTATGCCCTGGTACATGTTAAAGACAAGGACAAAACCATTGCTGACAGCACAACTGAAGTGGGTAATGGCAGCATTGACTTCAAGAAGATAATCCCTGCAGCCAGGGCGGCGGGTGTAAAGCATTTCATTATGGAACAGGAGAATTTTACCAATATAGACCCTTTCGTAAGCATTACAAAAAGCTGTAGCTATATGAAAAATACGCTTCATGTTTAAAATATTTATTAACCAATTAAACTATCAGAAATGAAATACAGGATCATTCTAACCGCTGTGATGGCCGGCAGCCTTTTGGCAGCGAAAGCACAGGAAAAAGCAAAACCCGAGGATACCGAAATATGGGAGCCGATACCCAAAGTGGTAACCCCAGGCGCACATTTAGGTGATGCCCCTTCGGACGCCATCATTTTGTTTGACGGTAAAAACCTCGACGAATGGGTAACTGTGAGCGATGGCTCACCGGCCAAATGGGATGTTGCTAATGGCGAGATGACCGTTAATAAGGCCAATCATTCAGGCAATATCGAGACCAAACACAAATTTACCAATTACCAGCTGCATATTGAGTGGAAAGAGCCCGAAGGTTTAGAAGGTACCGGACAGGCAAGGGGCAACAGCGGCGTTTTCCTGGCTTCGATAGGTAAAGGCGACGCAGGCTACGAGCTGCAGGTACTTGATTCATACAACAACAAAACGTACGTGAATGGCATGGCAGGAAGCCTTTACAAACAGGCTATTCCGTTGGCTAACCCCGGTCGCAAGAATAACGAGTGGCAGACTTATGACGTGATCTGGACCGCTCCTGTATTCAACGCGGATGGTTCATTGAAATCACCGGCATATGCGACCGTGTTTTTTAACGGGGTATTGGTTGAAAACCACTACGAATTGAAGGGCCCAACGCTTTATATCGGCAAACCAAGCTAT
>Ga0206934_1216_pt1 | contig 14858 bp, 14 predicted proteins | sample Alteio_BWOrgHeat_16_FD_152932 | JGI IMG/M metagenome (GOLD analysis project Ga0206934, IMG submission 152932) | Enriched cells from forest soil in Barre Woods Harvard Forest LTER site, Petersham, Massachusetts, United States -... | ecosystem: Environmental > Terrestrial > Soil > Temperate forest >...
TAGCCGTATAGGTTGTGATCCCTTCAGCGTTGGAGCTGGTGTAAGCGGCCGCCCACGCCGGTTTGTTGATGTCGGCGTCGGCAAATAAGCTTAGTTCCGAGTCCCAGTTGTTGATGTGTTCCGTTAATGTTTGAGAATCCTTGTTTTGAATGGCTGTTTTACTGACAGTGGGATTGGATTTAGCAAGCCTTGCCGATTCAGCCTTAAAATAACCCTTCAGGTCGAAAAACTTTGTGCCGCCGGCTGCCTCGCTATTCGATTTGCACGAATTTACGGCCAGCGAAACAGCCACCAAAAGTAAACACCTTTTACACCAATACATCACCGGTCATTTCGGGTGGTACCGGCACTCCGATCAGTTTAAGGATCGTTGGCGCAATATCGCCCAGTTTGCCATCTTTTACTGCTTTAACATCCTCGTCAATCACGATGCAAGGCACCAGGTTGGTGGTATGTGCCGTATTGGGCGAGCCATCATCATTGATCATATAATCGGCATTGCCATGATCGGCAATGATGATGAACGAATAACCGTTTTCAATTCCAGCCTCTACAACTGCCTTTGTGCATTGGTCGGCAGTTTCGGCAGCTTTCATTACGGCTTCAAATACGCCGGTATGGCCAACCATATCGGTATTGGCAAAGTTAAGGATCACCACGTCGGGCCAGCCGCTTTTCAATTCGGGAATGATCGCGTCGCGGATACCTGCTGCACTCATTTCGGGCTGTAAGTCGTAAGTAGCTACCTTAGGCGAGGGCACCAGCAGGCGTTTTTCGTTCCTGAATTCCTTTTCCCTGCCACCCGAAAAGAAAAAGGTTACATGCGGGTATTTTTCGGTCTCGGCTATGCGGATCTGGTTCTTACCCGCATCCTGCACTATTTCGCCCAAAGTTTTGGTCAGGTCATCCTTCTTAAACACCACGCGCACGTTATTGAACGTTTCGTCATAGGTGGTCATGGTAACATAATGCAGGTTGAGCGGGTGCATATTTTGTTCGGGGAAAGCCTTCTGCGTGAGCGCCATCGTTATCTCGCGGCCACGGTCGGTCCTGAAGTTAAAGCAGATCACCACGTCGTCGTTTTTGATCACCGCCACGGGTTCACCGGCGGCATCTACCTTAACCACCGGCTCCACAAACTCATCGGTTACCCCCGCGTCGTATGACTCCCGGATTGATTGCGTTATATTATCGGTATGTTTCCCAATACCACTCACTAACAGGTCATAGGCCTTTTTTACCCTTTCCCAACGATTGTCGCGATCCATGGCAAAATAACGGCCGATTATGGACGCCACCTGGTAAGGAGTATCTTTGATATAACCCTCGAGTTCGGTTATAAAGCCGATTCCCGAATTAGGATCAGTATCGCGCCCGTCGAGGAAAGCATGGATATACAGATTCTCGACACCTAACTCGTACGCTGCATCACAAAGACCTTCTACATGCCTGGTATGCGAGTGAACGCCGCCATCAGATACAAGTCCGATTAGGTGTACGTTTTTACGATTGAGTTTCGCATAATCGAAAGCTTCTTTGAGCACCGGGTTGGTCAGAAATTCGCGGTCGTCGACCGCCTTGTGAATTCGCCCAAGCTCCTGGTAAACAACACGTCCCGCACCGAGATTCATATGCCCGACTTCCGAATTGCCCATTTGCCCGGCAGGTAAACCCACCGAGGTGCCGGACGCTTCCAGCCTGGAATTAGGATATTTTTTCAGTAAAGAATCGACAAAGGGCGTATTTGCAGCGTATATTGCGTTTGATTTGTCATTACGGCCGTAACCCCAGCCATCAAGAATTATAAGTACTACTTTTTTCTGTTTTTCCACAATGCAAATATAAAGGCAACGTTTTAAGATAAGAAACGTTTAATAAGTATGCTAAAGTTAATTTTTATAGGACTCTAAATTGCCGCTATGAAGAAACTTTACTTGTTATTATGGTTGCTAATATCTTTTGCCTCCGCCAGGGCACAGGATGAGATCGACAAAACAGCCGAGCTGATCAAGTCTGCCAATGTACAGCAGTTGTCCAAATTATTTGCAACAACAGTCGAATTATCCATACTCGAAACCGAAGATAGCTACCCCGCAGCAAAAGCTGCCGAAATGCTAAGCGACTTTTTCAATCAGCATGAACCCAAGTCGGTAAAAGTGCTTCACCGTGTCACTTCCAATGCTAATTATCGTTTTGCGGTGATATTGCTGACTACCGGTAACGGAAACTACCGTGTGTCGTTCAACCTGAAGAATAAAGCCGGTCATTTTGAGCTAAATGACCTGCATATCGAAACGCAGAAGCAAAATAGTCCTTAAATGTTTTTACTTTTGGGCGATTAACTGCTCACAGGTTTGGATAAACAGCTTATTCATCAATTTATTGCCAGCGCTTTAGCCGAAGATGTAGGCGACGGCGATCATACCTCGCTGGCTACTATTCCCGGAAACACCTACGGCAGGGCCAAATTATTAGGTAAAGATCATGGCATTTTAGGCGGCGTTGAGCTCGCTGTCGAGATATTTCACCAGGTTGATGCGGGACTAAAGGTCGATCTTTTTATGCAAGATGGCGACCGGATAAAACCAGGCGATATCGCTTTTGAAGTTGAGGGAGATGCCAAAAGTATCCTGACTGCCGAACGCCTGGTGCTGAACTGCATGCAACGCATGTCAGGTATCGCCACAAAGACACATGAAATCGTCGAATTGCTGAAGGGTACTAACGCCAAGGTTTTAGACACCCGCAAAACCACGCCCGGTTTACGTTACCTGGAAAAGTGGGCCGTAAAAATTGGCGGCGGAGTTAATCACCGTTTCGGTTTGTATGATATGATCCTGATCAAGGATAACCATGTAGATTATTCGGGTGGTATCCGACAGGCGATTGAAAATACCAAACGGTATTTAAGCGAAAATAATATACAGCTCGACATAGAAATCGAGGTGCGCAATCTTGATGAGTTGAAGCAGGTTTTGCAGATTGGCGGGGTTAATCGGATTCTGCTGGACAATTTCAATTTTGAAGACCTGCGCAAGGCCGTAAATACGATCAATGGTGCTTATATAACCGAGGCTTCGGGCGGCATTACTATCGATAATATACGCCAATATGCTGAATGCGGTGTTGATTATATCTCAGTTGGAGCGCTGACGCATTCGGTTAAAAGCCTCGATTTGAGCCTTAAAGCAATTAAAGAATGAGGATTAGGGCAAATTTGAGTTATCATTTTATTAATATTGTGCTGAGATGATCACCCCCAGTTCAGTAACAATGCTCATATTGGCCTACCTTTTTGGCTCGATCCCTACGGCTGTCTGGATCGGTAAAGCATTTTACGGGATCGATGTTCGCGAATATGGCAGCGGTAATGCCGGCGCCACCAATACTTTCCGGGTGCTCGGAAAAAGGGCAGGCATACCGGTGATGATGATCGACATACTAAAAGGCTTTGGCGCTACCAACCTCGCTTATTTTATAGGTGCATCTATTACCGGCGGGCCCCACTCAAACCTGGTTACTTATCAGCTGGCATTAGGCATTGCTGCGGTTATGGGCCATTTATTCCCGGTTTTTGCGGGCTTCAGGGGCGGTAAAGGTATCGCAACTCTGTTCGGAATGGTGCTGGCTGTCAATCTATCGGCGGCACTGCTTTGTGTCAGCATTTTTATCATTGTACTGCTTGTAACACGCTATGTATCGCTAAGCTCGATCTTTGGTGGCTTTACTTACCTTGTTGGCGTTAGCCTTATTTATAACAAAAACACCAATAATATGGTGGTTATATTCGGGATGTGTATTTGCCTGCTTATACTCGTTACGCATCAAAAGAATATCGAGCGCTTACTAAAGGGCAAGGAATCCAAAGTAAATCTTTTCAAGCGAAAGGAAGCCTGATTCATCAAGTCCGTAGTCCTTAGTCTAAAGTCAGATGGCAAAGAAAGAATTTTTGAAAGCAAAATGGCTCGACCTTGTCATGATCAATTATGAGGTCGATCCGGCTATTCTTTCGTCATATATTCCACCAGCAACTGAACTCGATCTCTGGAAAGGCAAATGCCTTGTAAGTATGGTGGGCTTTATGTTTAAAGACACATATATGAAGGGCATCAAATGGCCCTTGCATATCAATTTTGAAGAGGTAAACCTGCGTTTTTATGTCAAACATTTCGACGGTAATCAATGGAAGCGTGGTGCTGTTTTTGTAAGCGAGATCGTACCCAAACCTTTCATTGCGCTTATTGCTAACATGCTTTATAAGGAGCATTACAGCGCCATGCCCATGCGACATTCAGTAAGACAACGGGATGAGCAGCGAACCGAATATCTTTACGAATGGAAGTTTGACGGGAGATGGGGTAATAAGATCGGCGGGACGGTCTATCAGGGCGATTTAAAGCCGATACAACCAGGTACCCACGAGGAATTTATTCTCGAACATTACTGGGGCTACAACAGGATCAATAAAAGAAAAACATGGGAATACCAGGTGGAACATGTGACCTGGAACGCCGCCAATTTGATCGATCCTGTTTTTGAGGCCGATGTGCGAAGACTTTACGGGAAGGAATTTGTTCCTTTCCTGGAAAAGAAGCCTTATTCGGCATTTTATGCTGATGGTTCGGATATTATCGTCAGGGATGTGGAAAAGATCCGTGCAGACCGAGCGCCTGCAAAATAGCCTTGGCTTTTAATAGACACTCTTCATATTCTTTTTCCGAGTCAGCATAAAAGGTAATGGCGCTGCCAACCTGGAATGATAAATACCTTTCGGTTTGATTGTACAACAACGTCCGGATCACGACATTGAAATCGAAATCTCCATCAGGTGAAAAATAACCGATGGCACCCGAGTAAACCCCGCGTTTAATGCGTTCATAATGCTCCATCAACTGCATAGCGCTAATTTTCGGTGCCCCTGTCATGCTCCCCATCGGGAAGGTGTTTTTGATGGCCTGCACATCAGAAATATCCTTACTTTTTTCACAAACCACGGTCGAGATCATCTGGTGTACCTGGTTGAAGCTATAGATACCGAATAATTCCTCCGTTTGCACGGTGCCCGCAACGGCTGATTTAGTCAAATCGTTCCGCACCAGGTCTACGATCATCACATTCTCCTGCAACTCTTTTGGATGGTCACGAAGTTCTTGTTTGGATAGGTCGTCTTCCTCGGGGTCGTCGTATCTCTTTGAGGTCCCCTTGATCGGTTGTGAGATCAGTTTATTACCACGTTTCGCCAAAAACCTTTCAGGGGATGCTGATAAGCTATATTTATCGTTCAGCTTAAAAAATGCTGAAAAAGGGTTAGGCGAGATGGCGTTTAATTTGAGAAAAGTATCCAGGGGGGTGATCCCGGAATTTTCAGCGAAGAACTCCTGGCAGAAATTGGTGACATAAATATCGCCGCGATTGATATGGTCTTTTACCTTATTGACCGTCGAGATATATTCGTCGCGGGTGAACCGGGTGAGAAGATCAATTTCTGTCGGGCTTGATTGCTCCGGTGTCTGCGAATCGATTTCTGCGAGAATATGTTCAATATCGGGCGATATGATCTCGATTTCATCATTCCTGACAATTATAAGATGTTCAGGAACAAAAAAATACAGGTCGGGAAAATTCAGCCGATCAATATTGAATGAGGAAAGCCTTTCGACCTCATTTTTGAGGTCATACGTCAGGAATCCAAAAAGCCAATCGTTGTGCTTAGCCCGGAAACGTTCGAGCTCTGCAAACGCTGAACCTGTGTTGGCCGTAAGCTGATCTTTTACAACAACAGCAAGCAGCAGGTCGAACTTTGTATACGGATCGTTGAAATGGTTGGAATCCAGGCAACAGCACACGTCAAATTTCGAGGCCCATTGCAGTGCCTTTTGTTTGAATTGCTGCAGATCGTTAACCTGAATTTTCACCAGGTAAAAGTAATCAAGTAAAATTAAAAAAGCCCGCCAATTGGGGCGAGCCTGTATATCATGACAATCAAATTGTCTTTAGTGTAACGTCAATGTTTGTTTCCTGTCAGGGCCAACTGACAGGTACTTAACCGGCACGCCTAATTCAGCTTCCAGGAAATCAATATAAGATTTTAACCTCGCCGGTATTTGTGATAGCTCGGTGATCCCGGTCAAATCCTCATTCCAGCCGTCGATCTCTTTCAAGATCGGTTCAGGTGCAACCGAGCAAATATCATAAGGCATATAATCGATCTTTTCGCCCAGGTAGTTGTAATGGGTGCACGCGTAAATCTTGTCGAAACCACTCAAAACGTCGGCTTTGGTCATCACCAGTTGGGAAACGCCACTCAGCATGATCGCATATTTCAATGCAGGCAAATCTATCCAGCCGGTACGGCGGGGACGGCCTGTAGTAGCGCCAAATTCGTGGCCAATCCTACGAAGCTCTTCACCGGTTTCGTTGTCCAATTCGGTAGGGAAGGGGCCGCCGCCAACGCGTGTGCAGTAAGCTTTGAATATGCCAATCACTTCGCCAATCTGCCTTGGTGCAACGCCAAGCCCGGTACAGGCGCCGGCTGCCAGGGTGTTGGATGAGGTAACAAATGGGTAGGAGCCAAAATCGATATCGAGCATAGCGCCCTGTGCGCCTTCGGCCAATACCTTTTTGCCTTCAGTTATATATTTGTTTACCAGGTGTTCCGAATCAACCAAAGGGAATTTTTTAAGGAGCTCGATCGCATCAAAAAATGCCTTGTTTCGCTCGGTCAGGTCCGGAGTTTCGCCATAAAGTGCCTGGAGCATGGTTAAATGCTTGTCTGTTAGTTTTTTGTAGCGCTCTTCAAAATCGGGCAAGGTAACATCACCGACACGCAGGCCGTTACGACCGGTTTTGTCCATGTAAGTAGGGCCTATGCCCTTTAACGTGGAGCCGATTTTGCCTTCGCCCATTTTCTTTTCGGATGCGGCATCCAGCAGTTGGTGGGTAGGTAATATCAGGTGCGCCTTCTTAGCGATAACTAAATTCTTTTTGGCCAAAAGGTCATGCCCGGCATCCCTTAATTTTTCTATTTCGCGCCTGAGCGTGATCGGGTCGATGATAACACCGTTACCAATCAGGTTCAATGTATTTTCAAAAAATATACCAGAAGGTATAGTATTTAATACGAATTTCTTTCCGTCAAATTCTAGTGTATGCCCGGCATTTGGCCCGCCCTGGAAACGTGCGATCAGGTCATATTCGGCACTAAGCACATCAACAATCTTGCCTTTACCTTCGTCGCCCCACTGGAGGCCTAATAATACGTCAACAGCCATTTAAATAATTGGATGGTTAATCAAAGGGGGCAAAGTTATGCTTTTCTGTCGCAATAACCCGCCCTAAGTTTTTCACAATTTCCGTAGAGGTTTAGCGAGTGATGTTTGATCTCGAACTTTAACAAGCCGCCCATCATGCTCTGAATCTGCTGGATGCGCGGATCGCAAAACTCGACCACTTTGCCGCAATCGATGCAGATGATGTGATCGTGCTGTTTGTAGCCGTATGATTTTTCAAACTGCGCCATATTTTTTCCAAACTGGTGCTTGGTCACCAAATCGCAGGAAACCAGCAACTCCAGGGTATTATATACCGTAGCGCGACTCACCCTGTATTTTTTGTTCTTCATGTGGATATAGAGCGATTCCACGTCGAAATGATCACTTCTCGAGTATATCTCTTCCAGTATAGCAAAGCGTTCGGGCGTTTTCCTGAGGTTTTTATTTTCGAGGTAAGCTTCGAAAATCTTTTTGATCATATCAATTGTTTCCTGCTGGGACATGGTTGATTATTAAGGCACAAATTTAAGAAATATATTAGTAAAGTAGCAGTGGCAGTAGCACGAGCAGTAAAATGGCTGCAACTGCTACTGCCACTGCAACTAAGTCAGGACGCTACTTCAACAGCCGAATCAAAGCGTGTTACCGAAGTGATGCCTTTTACCATTTTGAGTCGTTTGATCAGGTTTTCGAGGTGCTCGGTATCGTTTACATAAACCATAATAGAACCTTCGAAGATACCGTTGTCGCTATCAACCGTGATCGAACGGATATTGACCTTGAAGTCGTTGGAGATTACCGTGGTAAGCTTATTGATCAGCCCTACATCGTCAATACCGGTAATGCGCAACCCGGTAAGGAATGCTAACTCCTGCTGGTTTGTCCAGCGGGCTTTTACGATACGATAGCCATAGTTAGCCATCAATTTGGCTGCGTTAGGGCAATTGGTGCGGTGTATTTTGATGCCGTCGCTAACGGTAATAAAACCAAACACATCGTCGCCGGGAATAGGGTTGCAGCAATTGGCCAGCTTATAGTCTATTTTCTGCATATCCTCGCCAATCAGCAAAATATCGCTGTCCTTAGTTTTGATATTGCGCAATAAGCTCTGTACCTGGTCGCCTTCTATCTTATCCTGTGGCTTATTCTCGATCACTTTTTCCGAAGCCTGGTATTCTTTCAGGTCCTTCATGTCGATGAGGCCTGTGGCTACGTTAAAAAACAGGTCCTGGGTGGAACCGAGTTTGAAATAATAGCTGATCTTATGCAGGTTATCGGAGTTATAGGTGATCTTAAGCGACTTCATCTTGCGCTCTAAAATCTCCTTGCCTTCGTCAGCGACTTTGCGTTTTTCTTCTTTCAGGGCGGATTTGATCTTCGCTTTTGCTTTGGCCGTGATAACGATATTCAGCCAGTCCTCTTTCGGGGTTTGTTTGCTCGAAGTAATCACCTCAACCTGGTCGCCATTTTGCAGTTTATAACCCAGCGGTACCAATTTGTGATTCACCTTGGCGCCGATACAGGTCGCACCCACATCCGAGTGTATTTCGAATGCAAAATCGAGCGCCGTTGCGCCTTGAGGTAACTGAATAAGCGCGCCTTTTGGCGTAAAGATGAAAATCTCGTCAGAAAAGAGATTCATTTTGAAATCATCAAGGAAGTCAAGCGCGTTCAATTCCGGGTTTTTAAGCATGTCGCGCACCTTTTGAACCCACTGATCGAGCCCGCTGTCGGTTGATGATTCCTTATATTTCCAATGAGCGGCAAAACCTTTTTCGGCGATCTCGTTCATCCGTTTGGTGCGTATTTGCACCTCAACCCATTGGCCCTTGGGGCCCATTACGGTAGTATGTAACGACTCGTACCCATTCGCTTTTGGCGATGAAACCCAGTCGCGCAGGCGGTCGGGGTTAGGGCGATATAGGTCGGTAACGATAGAATACGCCTTCCAGCACTCAGCCTTTTCATTTTCGGGCGTGCTGTCGAGGATGATCCTGATGGCAAACAGGTCATACACCTCCTCGAAAGGGATGGCCTTCTTCTTCATCTTGTTCCAAATGGAATGGATCGATTTTGGCCTCCCAAACACATCAGCATGCAAACCCTGGCCTTCTAACACCTTCTTTACCGGGTCGATGAAATCGCGGATAAACTTCTCGCGCTCGGTCTTTTTCTCGTTGAGCTTATTTTTGATGAACTGGTAGGTCTCTCGCTCCATGTATTTCATGGAAAGGTCCTCCAGCTCAGATTTGATCGCATAAAGCCCGAGCCTGTGAGCCAAAGGTGCGTACAGGTATACCGTCTCGGAAGAAAGTTTAAGCTGCTTATCGCGTGGCATAAACTCCATCGTGCGCATATTGTGCAGGCGGTCGGCCAATTTGATCAGGATCACCCTTACGTCGTCCGCCAGTGTGAGCAGCATCTTGCGGAAATTTTCGGCCTGCAGCGAGCTGTTGGTATCGAAAACTCCCGATATCTTGGTTAGGCCGTCAATGATGAGGGCCACTTTTTTACCGAATTCCCTTTCAATGTCGTCCAGGCTTACGGCGGTATCTTCTACCACGTCGTGCAACAGGGCGCACACAATGGAAGTAGGGCCGAGGCCGATCTCCTCGGCGGCTATCTGGGCGACGGCTATAGGATGATAGATGTAAGGTTCGCCTGATTTGCGGCGCATGTCCTTATGGCTCTCCAGGGCCATATCAAACGCCTTGCGGATCATGCGTTTATCACCCTTTTGCAGGGTCGACTTACAAGCACGCAACAGGGCACGGTACCGCTTCAGTATCTCGTTCTTTTCAGCTTCAATATCAATCACTATATCTTTCATATTCACGATCCCGTATACATACAAATAATATCATCCGCGGGCAACAAAAAATCAAATTGCCAGTTATATTTCAAATACCAAAAAAATTTGCATTATTTTTGTATTACGTAAAATTATGAAATTTATTGGTTTCCTTATTATCTTCTGGTGCTGCGCGGTGCTGGTGAAGGCTCAGGAGAAGACGCCTCAACCATTAAAGCTTGGCAAAAATGATACCATTCGCACTTACCTGACAGACGTGAATGGTGAGTTGATGCCTATGATAATTGGCCCCGAAGTGAAGATACAGGATGTAAGGATTTTTAAGACCACGGCCGATCGGGATGCCTACCGCCGGTTAAAATATAATATTTACAAAGTGATGCCCTATGCTAAGTACGCAGCCGAGCGATACCAGCAATTGCAGCGTTCGTTGGCTACCACCACGAATAAAAAGCAACAAAAACGCATGGTTGATACCTGCGAAACCCAGATCAAAGACCTGTTTAAAAAAGAAGTTGAAAACCTGACAATTAGTCAGGGGGAGATACTCATCAAATTGATCGACAGGCAAACCGGCAATACCAGCTATCAAATGGTTAAAGAGCTTAAAGGCGGGCTGAAGGCATTTATGTTCCAGTCGCTTGCCCGGGTTTTTGGTCATAATTTGAAAGAGGCATATGACCCCAACGAAGAACACGACATGGAGGCTATTTTACAGGAGGCTGGGTTCTATTCTTACCAAAACTAATAATGGACGAAACTACTATTTACCAGTTTGATGTATCGACATTGGACGGTGAGCATGTTAGCCTTTCCGATTATAAGGATAAGGTACTTTTAATAGTTAATACGGCCTCTGAGTGCGGCTTCACCCCTCAACTAAAGGATCTGGCACTGCTAAAGGACGAGTTTAAGGGGCAGGATTTTGAAATACTCGCATTTCCGTCAAATGATTTTGGCGGTCAGGAACCCCGTGACGGCGCCGAGTTGGCAAGTTTTTGTGAAAATGCCGGTACCAATTACCCGGTTTTTGATAAGATCAGGGTTCGCGGCCCGTATGCGCATCCGCTTTATAAGTTTTTTGCCGACCGCAAGAAAAACGGCAAAGTGAAATCGATACCTAAATGGAATTTCCATAAATTTTTGATCGATAAGTCGGGAGCCGTATACGATTTCTTTTACCCGTTTACCAACCCCACTTCCGGCAAGATCAGGAAAAAAATAGCCAAGTTGCTTGGCAAAAAACCTCAGCAATCTTAATCTTATTATGCTTAAGCTTGATATACTTGTTTTACCCGCTCACCCGGATGATGCCGAACTGGGATGCTCCGGTACCCTGCTAAAAGAAGCCGCCAGGGGAAGGAAGATCGGCATTGTTGATTTGACGCGTGGGGAGTTGGGTACCAGGGGAACGCCTGAAATACGCGAACAGGAAGCTGCCGACGCTGGTAAGATACTCGGACTTTCGGCCCGTGAAAACCTGGGTATTCCCGATGGCTTTTTCGAAAACATCAAACAGTACCAGCTCAAGGTCATTTGGGCGATACGCAAATACCGGCCCGAAATAGTGATCACTAATGCTTATCACGATCGTCATCCTGACCATGGCCGCGCAAGCGACCTGGTGGAAGATTCAGCATTCTTATCGGGGTTAAGAAAGATAGAGACCGTTGAGGATGGCAAACCACAAGAAGCCTGGAGACCGAATCTTGTACTGCACTTTATCCAGGATAATTATATACAACCCGATATTGTAGTTGATATTACCAATCAGTGGGATGGAAAAATAGCCAGCATTAATGCTTTCGGCTCCCAGTTTTACAACCCCGAATGGAAAGGCGAGCCGCAAACCTATATTTCGTCGCCCGATTTTATAGCGGTGATTGAAAGCAGGGCGCGTGAATTTGGCAAGAGCATTGGCGTTAAATATGCTGAGGGTTTTACTTCGAAAAAGATGCTGGGTGTCGAAAGTCTGTTCGACCTGAAATAAAAAAGCCCCTCTGCGGGGGCTTGTCTTAGGCTTTTACGTATTCGAAGCGGTTATTATCGTTACTGCGCTCCCGCCTCAGCTTATTCTCCTTCGCCAGTTTTAGCAGGATTCCTGATAACTCGGAAGTTTTAAAGTCGGAGTCGAAATGCTCCTTGCAGTAATCGGCAATAGCCGATATAGAATGCCTCGAATTGAAATAATCGGTGCTTAGTAATTGATTCAGCACTTTGGTTGCGCCAGGCTTTTTGCGACCGAAGGAGGGGTCGTCATCAGCTCTTAATTTACGGCCCTTTTTGATAAAGATCTCGGCTCCTTCCACATCATTTTTCTCGGTTTCGGCCATCGCATCCAAAAGGTGATCGATTACCCGCACCTGTACAGCTTCAGATTTGAATGCGTTCACAACCTCGGATATCTCCATCAGTTGTTTTTTTAGTTTTTCGATATGCTTGCTCATGGTAAACGTATTGCATTAGCGTTATGGTTCAGTGGTGAAATACAAAGTTAACGGGCGCAATAATCAGGGATATTGACTATTGTGGTCAAAAAATAGTATATATTAATACTTGTAAAGTTAATACGCTAAAATCCGGTTATTAGTATGTATAAATACAAAAAGGCACCCATTGTTTTAACCAGGGCGCCTTTTTGTAAAAATATTAATCGCGTATTATAATATACCCAATATCCCCTCTAACACTGTAAGTCCCTCATCTATATGTTGTTTGTCCATAATAAGCGCCGGCCTGAAACGGATGGTATGACTGCCGCATCCCAGGAACATAACGCCGCGGTCCATACCCTGTTTAACGAATTTGTCGCGTTTTGCCTTGTTCGGGAAATCAAATGCGGTAAGCAAACCCCGGCCACGCACATTACTGATGATAGGTTTGCGCTCCGAGATTTCTAACAATTGATTTTGCAGGTATTCGCCAACAACGGCGGCATTATCGCAAAGTTTATCTTCTTCAATGATTTCCATGATCTTTGACGAACGGACCATATCCACCAGGCTGCCGCCCCAGGTCGAATTGATGCGGGAGGATACCCTGAAAACGTTGTTCTCCACCTCGTCAACCTTGGTGCCTGCCAATATGCCGCACACCTGCATCTTTTTGCCAAATGCGAGGATATCCGGGCGAGCCTTTTCGCCAAAGTGTTCGTGGCACCAGAATTTGCCGGATAAGCCCACGCCTGTTTGAACCTCATCGTAGATCAGCATGGCTTCATTCTCGTCGGCCAGAACGCGTAACTGCTCTAAAAACTCTCGGCGAACATGGTTATCCCCACCTTCCGACTGGATAGGTTCGATAATAATGGCGCAGATATCGTCTTTGTTTACTTCAAATGCCTTTTTGATCTGTGAGATAGATAAGGCCTCACGTTCCAGCAAGTCCTCGTGGTTGGCATCAGTATAAGGGAATTCCATTTTAGGAACAGAAACCCTCGGCCAGTCGAACTTGGCAAACCATTTGGTCTTAACCGCCAGCGTATTAGTAAGACTTAGCGTGTAACCGCTGCGACCATGAAATGCCTGCTCGAAATGGAGCACCTGGAAACCTTTTTCGTTAGTATAACCTTTGGCAAAATTTTTCTGTACCTTCCAGTCCATGGCCACCTTAATGGCATTCTCTATGGCTAACGCCCCTCCTGATATAAAGAAAGCATGAGGCAGATAGTCTGGAATGCCAACGCGGTCAAACGTCTCAACAAACTGGGCATACTGTTCGGTATAAATGTCCGAATTGGAAGGGTTGGTCAGCGCTGCCAAAAGCAGGTTCTTTTTGAACGTTTCATCCCCGGTCATTTTGGGGTGATTATAACCTAAAGGCACTGAAGCGAAGCAGGTGAAAAAGTCGAGGTAAGTGCGTTTGTGCTTGGCATCGTGGATGTAAACGCCCTTGCTTTTTTCCATATCGAAAGTGAGGTCGAAACCATCGGCAAGGATATGTTTCTTTAAGGTGTCCTGAACGTTTTCGGGTGCGATCTGAAGGTTATACATAAACAATTGGTTTGTTACAAATTTACGAAAAAACGCCCAAAAACAACAATTTAGGCACTTTTTGAACCGATCAGCCAAAAAGTAACTTTAAATTGTTTAAACCTATTTTTTGAACTGATCGGGAAAGTAGTTTTTAGAATTTTGGTCTGAAATCCGGATTAGCACGAGTCGTTTCCTTCGCGGATTCTGCGTGAAATCGGCTTGGCAAATTTGTCTTTCATCCCCAATAAACCCCAAATACCCCCGGTATGAACAGCAAGAATTTTATCACCTGGTTTGAAATGATCTTTAGCTGCCAGATCATAGATAGCATAAAGCATTTTGCCGGTATAAACGGGGTCGATCAGTATACCTGTTGCCGGGACAAACCGCTCGATAAATTGAATCAACTCATCGGTCACCTTCGCATACCCGCCGAAATGGTAGTCGGTATGGAGGTCGTATTTAACAGGACTGATCAAAAACGCATCTATATCTTTTCTCAAAAATTCCCCGTTCTTCAAAACCGGCACGCCATGAAATCGCGTCAACAGTTTGTGCCCCGTTATACCATTGATAATCCCGGCTGCCGTCGTGCCCGTTCCGCAGGCGCAGAAGATATGATCGTAGGCTTCGGGTAGTTCGGCTATTAGTTCACTTACACCCTTGGCACCTAATGCCGAGGCGCCGCCTTCATCAATGAAATACGCGTTGTCATCTTCTCCGAAATGCTTATTGAACAATGCGGGTTTATCGCCATAGCCTTCCCGGTCGGTAAAAAGCAAGTTCATGGCGTACAGCCGG
>Ga0206934_1217_pt1 | contig 14797 bp, 12 predicted proteins | sample Alteio_BWOrgHeat_16_FD_152932 | JGI IMG/M metagenome (GOLD analysis project Ga0206934, IMG submission 152932) | Enriched cells from forest soil in Barre Woods Harvard Forest LTER site, Petersham, Massachusetts, United States -... | ecosystem: Environmental > Terrestrial > Soil > Temperate forest >...
AGCCACAAGAAGGACGGGTTCACGTTGATCGAACTGCTCGTGGTCATCGCCATCGTTGGCGTTTTGGCCGCGTTGCTGCTGCCGGTGCTTTCGGCCGCAAAGTCCTACGCCCGCTCCTGCTCCTGCAAAAACCACCTTCGCCAGATGGGCCTGGCTCTGCAAATGTATGTGCACGATAACCAGAATAAATATCCTCATTACCTCGGCCCTCCCGGCCCCGCGTATGGCGATGCAATCGGCAAGGGAGGCAGAGCCGTTGGCCTGGTTTATTGGTCGTCAAAGTTGTTCCCGTATTACCCATGGACCTGGACGAACATTTCATATCAGTGTCCGGGCTACCATGGGAAGATTTCAGGCCCGTATATACCGGGGGCAATTGACCGAGCTGGCAGCTATGCCTATAACGCATGGGGAGTTCGTACCGATGATCGCACGAATGAGTGGTTTGGGCTGGGGCCGGTCATGTTCTGGAAGGATGCATCGGGAAGATTTGTGCCGGCTGTTTCAGAATCTGAAATCGTTGCTCCGAGCGACATGTTGGCAGTCAGCGACTCCCTGATGAAGGCGGACGAGGTCGGGGGTGATGACATTTTGCATTGCGGTGGCGATCTCGGTACAGCGCCTTACGTATTGAGGCACGGAAAGAATTACAACCAACTATTTTGCGACGGGCACGTGTCAGCGATGCGTCCTGAAGTGTTGTGCAATCCCACGAACACTGCGGCGATGTGGAACTACGACCACCAACCACATCCCGAGCTATGGATGAAATAATGGAGCGGCCGTGGACCAAGCAATGTCCAGGGCCGCCCCGGAGGGAGGAACAAACTTTCTGTTTAAACCAAATGTTTAAGCGCTTTGATTTAAGCTTCGCGGCGGGCTTCCTCGGCTTCTTCGGCGAGCGAGGCGATGAAGTCGAAGAAGTCATCGCCCTGACCCTGGAAGACACCCATCTTGGTAAAGAACATTACCGTTGCCTTGGCACCGGCCTGGTCGGCGGAACTGGGCCGGATGATGGAGCAGGGCGGCAGGTGCGTGCTGATGAATTTGCATGGGGCCGGCATGATTTGATTTGTGTCGTTCGGAGCAGCGTGGTCAATGCCGTCGGGCACCGGTGCGGGAGCGATGGGGAGCTGGGGAAAGATGGTGTTTCCCATTCCATCCATGACGAGCGGGGCGTTGCCGGCCTTGTCCGACCAGGTTTGGAAGTGCATGGTTTCGGTGCCGCCGATGCTGCCAATGATTCGGATGACTTCGAGACTGGTGGCCTTGGTCAGCAAGGACAGATAAAGGCTGGAGCCGCCCTGCTCGATGGTGGCGAAGTGGAAGCCGGCGACGTTGGCGATGAACTGGCTTTGGAATCCGCCGGGATCCGTGGGCAGCGGCAAATCGCTGTTGGGAATGCCCGGCACGTTGTTCAGGTTGACGATTTGGGCGAACATGTCGCCAAAATCCGGATTGCCGGACGAGCGATAGCGCAGGAACCAGCTCGTGTCCACGGTGAGATTCATGAGGTTGGTGAGCCGCTTCGCGGATTTGTTCGAGCCGGTCGCCTGGCTGCTGGGCAGTTTGCGGAAGGGATCGAGGCTGACCGCCTTGTGGCCCTTGGAAACCAGGTACTTGTTCAGGAAATTTTGATGGCTGAACTCGTCGCGCGTGTTCTGGTTGACATAAGTGGGCATGTCACCATCGAGGGAAAGCAGCCCCGCCTGGAAGGCAGCGTTGCCCAGCGCAAGTTCGGCGTACTGCTGCCAGAGGTCGGTCTCGATAAGTTCGATGGCGGCCAGGAATTTGAGCATGGCAACATCGCCAGCGCTGGGCTGGGAATCGCCGCCCTGGGCGCGCGCCCTGGTTTCACCGGCGAGCAAAGCACCCACAGGCAACGCCGCGGCGCCGGCAAGGCCGAGTCGTTTCACGAAGGTTCGCCGCCCGATGGCGCCCTGGTCGAGGGCGTCGGGGGATTGATCGCCGGCGGGCTGGTTGATATTAGCAGAGTTATTTTTGTACATAGTTCACCTATATGGTTGGTTGAGATTTATTTTATTTTGACAACTTTCTCGTTCCCGTACGATGCACGCATCGTCGTTGAAGGTCAGAGGAACTGTTTTAAAAAATGTTCCGAAAAGTTACTGAAAGAAAAATAATTTTTTTGGGAACAAAATGATGACATTTAACAGTGACATGGAATTTGGGATTGCCAGCGGCGATGGCGGGATTAGTCTGGCAAGCATGGGCCACAGCGTCGTGCTCGAAAAATATTCGATGGGCGTGGGCGACCGGTTTGGGCGGCAGGCGCGGGCGCAACTGCGGGCGGTGATGCAGACTGCAGCCGGGGGCGCGGAAGTGACGCCGGTGTGGAACAAATCCAATCGCGAGCATGGCATCATCGGTTCGCGGCCGCAAAGTGTGCGCGAGGCGGCGGAAAGGGCGGTGAAGGAATTGGGCTGGGGCAAGCCGTGGCATGCGGACGCGGATCACATCCGATTGGAAACGGTGGATGCGTATATCGAGTCGTCGGATTTTTTCACGGTGGACGTGGCGGATTCAATCGGGCATCCGGCGCGGGAGGACATGATCCAGGCGTTCATGGGCCGGCACCCGGAACTGGCGGGTCGGCGGGAGATACCGGGAATCGAGCGGCCGCTGGAGATGAGCCGGGCGGAGGTGTTCGGCACGGCGGCAAAATATTTGTCCGCAGTGCAGGAGGCGGGCCGGATATACCGGCACATCGAGCGGGCGAAGGGGCCGGGGCGGTTTATCACGGAGATTTCGATGGACGAAACCGACAGCGCGCAAACGCCGCCGGAGTTGCTGTTGATATTGGCGGGGATGGCGGAGGAAGGGATTCCGTTGCAAACCATCGCGCCGAAATTCACGGGCCGGTTTAACAAGGGGGTGGATTATGTCGGCGACATTGAGCAATTCGAGCGGGAGTTCGCGGATGATTTGGCGGTGATTGCGTTTGCGGTGATGGAATACGGGCTGCCGAAGAATTTGAAGTTGAGCGTGCATTCGGGCAGCGACAAGTTTTCCATCTACGGGCCGATGCGGCGCGGGCTGGCGAAGTTCGGGGCGGGGCTGCATTTGAAGACGGCGGGGACGACGTGGCTGGAGGAATTGATCGGGCTGGCGGAATCGGGCGGGGACGGACTGGCGCTGGTGAAGCAAATTTACGGCGAGGCGCTGGAGCATCGGGGGCAATTGTGCGCGCCGTACGCGACGGTGACAGACATTGACCCGTCGAAACTCCCGGACCGGGAGACGGTGGCGGGCTGGAGCGCGGAACAGTTCACGGCGGCGTTGCGGCATGATCCGGCGTGCCGGGAGTTCAATCCGCATTTGCGGCAGTTGTTGCATGTCGCGTTCAAGATTGCGGCGAAGCAGGGCGAGCGATACACAAAGATGCTTGCAGAGTGCGAGGAAGCAGTGTCGCGGAACGTGACGCAGAATCTTTATGAGCGGCATTTGAAGCCGTTATTTTTGGAGGAAAGACCTTAGCGGATGAAAGGAATGTAGGCGTGCACGCGCGAGCGATATGTCGTGAAGGAACTTTGAAAGCGCCCGGCGAGCAGACGGTCCTCCGCGCGGACACGAATTTCGGTGCCAGCAACGAAGACGACCAGCGCCGCTGCAAACATCGGCCACCAGGTCCAGGCCGTGCCGGTGGCCAGCAGCATGCCCAGCATCGAGGCGTAAATAGGATGGCGGACCCAGCGGTAAGGGCCGGTCTGGATCAGGTCGTGATCCTCGTTGAGAGCCGCATCGTACCGCCAGTGTTTGCCAAGATGGCGGGCAGCCGCCCAGACGAGCGCGACCGACGGAGGACCAAGAACCATGGAAGCAATCAACGACAGCCCGGATTTTTCAAAACCTGCGGGTCTAATGTATGACCCCGCCAGCGCGAAACCGATCGCTTCCAGCAAAATGCCCCATCTGGCAGCCGGCGCTGTGACCACCTTTTTCCGCCCTGCCGCCTGTTGGCGGGGCTTCACAAAAGCCAGCATCCATGCGACCCAGCACAGGACGAGTTCCACGAGGGCGATGGTTTGCAGCATGGGTTTGAGTCTAAGCGCGGGCAATTTTGGGGTCAATTTGCAGTTACAACCCGGTGCGCCGGATTGCACACGAATTTGCCCAATAAATCGGCCAAAACTCGACTTTCGGACGGGGATGGGATAAATTAGGAAAGGTATGATTTCAGCCATGGAACAAGCCAAGCAAGCGGAGTTGAAGGCATCGCCGAACCCGGTGAAGCAATACATCGGGGAGGTGGTGTACATCCACGCATTTGACGTGGCCTATGACATGGCGCGGAAGCCGATTCACGAATTGCTGGGGCAACCGCTGGCGCAGTTCACGGTGGATGCGAGCAAGCGGCTGCCGCGGCATTTGTTCTTTTACAAACCGCAAATGATCCGGCTGCCGCCGATGGAACGCATCGGGCCGCACGGCGCGGTGCGAATTGAACGGGTGGTGAAGATTTTGCCGGTGGGGGCGATCAGCATCACGGTGCGGGTGCCGTTCGCGGTGCGGCGCATTGAGGATTTGGTGGATTACCACGATTTGGAATTCAGCAACGGCATGTTGCAGGAGGAAGTCCGGCAGATCGCGGAGGAAGTTCGCCGGGAACTGGCGCCGTATCTGGTGCGGCCGGTGACGCAACTGGCGCCGGAGGAGGCGTACACGGTTTTTTGCATACAATCGCCGCTGGTGACGGCGGAGGGCGAGGCATTGAGCGCGGAGAACTGGCTGCGGGCGCAGCGGCGGGAGGTGGCGGCGTTGTTGACGCAGGAGCCGGACATTGACCATCTCTCGACGCAGGAGGCGGATGAATCCACAGTGCGGCACCTGAGTTATTACGAGCACGATCTGGTGGTGGTGGACTGGGACGCAGCGCTGATCGTGGACCGGCCGGAGAATTTTGACGAAACGCTCTACATCATGGAGCTGGCGAATCTGCAGCTCACGGAGCTGGAGGCGTACGACCGGATGCTGGACGATGCGTTGGAGCGATCGTATCGGGATTTGGGCGAACGGCGGGCGCGGGCGCGGGGCGAGGTGCTACGGGAGCTGCGGGACATCCGCATTGACCTGGCACGGTTCAACGATGAATTGAGCAACATCACGAAATTTTTCGGCGACTGGCATCTCGCGCGGATTTACGAAAACATCGCAGCGCGGTTTCATTTGGGCGACTGGCACCGGTCGATTGACCGGAAGCTGAAGACGCTGGACGACTTGTATCAGTTGCTGAAGCAGGACCAGAACAACCGCTGGATGCTGATATTGGAACTGACAATTGTGCTGTTGTTCGTGATTGATCTGGTGATTTTGTTTGCGGGGTTGAAGAGATAGAGGGGATGAATTAAAAATGGGGGAGGGGGGATTTAACACCAAGGCACGAAGGCGCCAAGAAAAAAGAGGCGATTTGTCAGCGGGCGGAAATTTCGGTTTTTTGAAATTCCCTCGTTCGAACAAGCCACACCACAAATCGGTATGCGGATACCATCAGAACGGAACAAACAAAGCTGAATACAAAAGAGGCCGGGATGCCGAACATTAAAATTGGGCCATCGGGATCGTCAGTGCTGCTCACATCGTCGGTGACCACAGAATAAACAAGCCAGCCATAAACCAAAGGCGTCAGAACCAGCGTGACGGCGAAGATGCGGCAAACAAAGGACAGCAAGGGATGCGCTTTCGTGTCCAAGCACGAAGGCATGGACGTCATTGGATGGTCGGTCGTAAAGACGTTCATGGGACAATGTTACCCATTTGCAGTTCCCAGAAACTTACCGTTTAGTCTGCGCGCTTGTCACGCCCTCTCCAACAGCGGAAGTGCCTCCAAGCATCTGCACAGAGGACGCCATAAATGAGCGACGCGGGATAGGCGGCTGCAAGCCACTTCAAGTAGTGCGCCCAACCAATATGCGAGATGCCACCGCCGAATCCATAAAAGGCCATCGTATCTGGACACAAAAGGACCATGGAGACGAAGTGCGTATAAAAGATGAAATAGAAAAAACTGCCAAGCACCATGCAGCCACCTGTGGCGAGCGCCGTAAGGGCTTGAACGCAGAATATGACATGAACGCAAATGCTCAAAGCGACAGCCGTAAGCCAGAAACGGCAATCATATCTCAAAGGAGCGTGCATAGCATCCCTAAAATCCTTCAACTCACCAGCCTTCCTATACTGCACCAAGCCCACCGGCACCAGCTCAACCGGCTTCCGCCTAAGCCGTCGGCGCGGCTTTTCTGGCGAGTTTGCGCAACTGTTTGAGGCGGCCGTAGCCGATCAATTCGTTGCGTTGTTCATCCCACAGGCGGAAGTTCAACGATTTGAAGCTGGCGAAGAAGGTGACCGGTTTCACTTTCTGGAAGATGGGGTCGGCCTCGTGGCAGCGTTCCAGGTTGTAATTGGGGATGCGGGAACTGAGATGGTGGATGTGATGATAGCCGATGTTGCCGGAGAACCACTGAAGGATCTTCGGCAGCTTGTAAAACGAGCTGCCCTGGAGCGCCGCCGCGGTGTAGTCCCAATTGTCGCCGCGTTCCCAGTAAACGCCTTCGAACTGGTGCTGGACGTAGAAGAGCCAGAAGCCAGCGCCGCCGGCCACGGCCAGGATAATCAACTGAATCAACAGATACGCCTTGATTCCGAAAATGGCGGCCATGCCAATCACCATTCCCGAAAGCGCCACATTCATCCACAGGACCGAATCGCGCTCGCGTTTGCTCGCCGCCGCGGAGGGAAACCGTTGCCGGACGAGAAAGATGAAAAGCGGCGCAATCAGGAACAGAATGACGGGATTGCGCGCGAGACGGTATGCAAACCGGCGTCCCCGCGACGACTCAAGATACTCCTGGACCGTCAGAGTCCAGATGTCACCGACGCCGCGTTTGTCGAGATGGCCGGAGGTGGCGTGATGGATGGCATGCTCCCAGCGCCATTGGTAATACGGGGTGAAGGTCAGCACGCCGGTGATGAATCCGACGAAGTTGTTCGCTGTGCGCGAACGGAAATACGAACCGTGGCCGCAATCGTGGAAAATGATGAAGATGCGCACCAAAAATCCCGCCGCCAGGACGGACAGGGGCACGAGCAGCCACCAGGAAACGGACAGGCACCAATACATCAGGCACCAGAGCAACAAGTAGGGGCCGAAGGTGTTCACCATCTGCCACACGGCGCGGGGCGTGGAGGGTCGTGTGTATTTCGCGACGATTTTCTTGCAAATCGCGGTGCTGGCCTGGCCTTCGGATGATTCGTTTTGTTCAGTCATACACAATTGGTATCGCATTGAATGTACCGGATAAGTAGGGGCATTGCAATTGATGAATATACGATAGCGCACAAAGGCCAGCAGCGGTGATAGTTGGACAACGCGAAAAGAAACAGGACACCAAGCGAAGCCTGGACCCAATATGAAAAGCAGGCGGAGCCTCGACCCAAAAGGCAGAGCCTGTACCCACCAGGCGGAGCCTGGAGCCAATGTTGAGAAGCGACGAAAGCCTGCACCAGAACTACTGTTCGCACATTGCAGGCGGGGGCGGGCATGGCTAGGCTTGGGTTGTGGCAAAGCCGAAGGACATTGAGCTGGAGGAGGCGGGCATCGTCATCCCGATTCTTTACGAGGACCGGTCGGTGCTGGCGCTGGACAAGCCGGCGGGATGGATGCTCGCGCCGGATTGGTGGGATCGCACGGCGCGGAATCTGCATCTGGCGCTGCAATCGTCGCTGACGGCCGGGGATTTCTGGGCGCGCTCGCGAAATTTGAAGTTTTTGCGGTATGTTCACCGGCTGGACGCAGAAACGACGGGCATCACGTTATTTGCAAAGAGCCAAGGGGCGTTGCGGGCCTGCAGTGAAATGTTTGAGGAGCATCGCGTGGAGAAGCATTATCTGGCGGTGGTGCACGGCATTCCCCGGGAATCGGCGTGGAAGTGCATTTTTCCCATCATCCCGGATCCGGCACTGAAGGGCAGGATGAAAGTACTGCGCGGCGGCGGACAAGGGCGGGCGCGGTCAGCGGATGCACCGGAGGCGAAGGACGCGGAAACGCGGTTTCGGGTGCTGAATACGGCCAAAGGCCGGGCGTTGATCGAGGCGCAACCCATCACGGGGCGGACCCATCAAATCCGGGTGCATCTGGCGGCGGCGGGTCACGCGGTGCTGGGGGATCCGCTTTACGGGCCGGACGAAGCCGCGGCGTCGAAAGGCCGGCAAAGGCTGGCGTTGCGGGCGTTCAGGCTGGCATATCGCGATCCATTCACGAAGCGGCCGGTGCGGATTGAGGCGCCGGTGGGGGAATTTTTGCGGGAATGGGGATTTGCGGAGAAGCCTGCTGGCGAAGGGGCAGGTGATTCTCAAACAAGAATGGTAAAAGGCTCGCCCTCACCCCATCCCTCTCCCCCAGGAGAGGGAGAAAGCTCTAAAGCTCGCCGATAGTTTTGCGTGGCTTGATGTAGCTTCCGCTTGTGGTTCGCCATCGGGCGGAGAAAAGTAAAACCGCGCGGATCACTTGCCGGTTACTTTGTGCAAGGCGCCGATGAGTTCGTTCATTTGCGGGGGTTTGCTGAGCACGGCGTCGATGTTCTCGGGGTGGGTGTTTTCGGCCTGCATGATGCCGCCCCAGCCGGTGAGCATGATAACGGGGGTTTTGTCCGATTCGCGTTTCACGAACATGGCCACCTGACGGCCATCCATCCGGGGCATTCCCAAATCCGTCAACACGACGTCAAACGGCTCGTGTTTCGCCCGGGCCGCGCGGAAAGCCACCAGTCCGCTCGGGCCGTCCGCGGCCACTTCCACCTGATGCCCGCCGTCCTTCAGCAGGAGGCTCAAAACATCCAGGACCGGCGGCTCGTCATCAATGCAGAGAATTTTCAACGGCGGCAGCGACGGGGCGCGGGCCGCGAGTGACATCATTTCCGTACCGCCAGAGTGGACGGCCGGGAACATCAAACGCACCGTGGTGCCTTTCCCTAATCGCGTCTCGATTTCGATTTCTCCCTCGCAACGCTGCATGATGCCGAACACTTTCGACAGGCCCAGGCCCTTGGCTCCCTGGCTTTCCTTTGTGGAATAGAACGGCTCCAGACAGCGCTTTTGCGTTTCCGGGTCCATGCCGGTGCCGGTGTCGGATACCTCGATGAACACGTGGTTGGCACGGCGCACTCCGGAAGCTTTGGGCGCGGCCGGGCGCATGCCGGTGCGTAACCGGCAAGTGCCGCCATCGGGCATGGCCTCAAGCCCGTTGATAATCAATTCCTTGATGGCGTCGCGGAGCTCCTCCTGCCGGCCCATGATTTGGGGCACGGAAGGCTCGAGCTGCGCATCCACGTTCGACTTGATATTGGCCGATTGCGGGAGTTCACGCCAGCGAACGAGGGTTTCCTCGATGGCGGCATCCGCGATGCCGTTCAAATCCAGCGCGAGGAGGAGGTCCTTGCCTTCGCGGTTGCGATAGAAATCGCGGATGCAAGCCACGCTTTGGGAGATTTTTTCGCCGGCGCGCTTGATGCTGCGCACGTACCTGACGGCGTCGGGCGGCAGGCGGTCGGAATCCTGGAGGAGCAGGTTCGAGTAACCGAGGATGGGCGTGAGGGCGTTGTTGATGTCGTGCGCGATGCCGCGGCTCATCTGGCCGAGGGCGTGCAGACGCTCGCGTTGGAGGCCGGATTCCTGTGCCTGGCGAAGGCTTTCGCGGGCCAGGCGCAATTTCTCGCCGAGGCCGGAGCGGTCAAAGACGCCTTGATATTGCGCGGCGTCCTCGGAAGGTGAATGCTCCAGTTCGACCGCCTCCAACTGGCTGGCGCGAATTTGATTAAGGATCATTTCATTGGCGGCGCGCGCCTCCTCCAGCACGAGAATGATCATGCTGACGGCGATGAACAACTGGAGCACCGCCGAAATCAAAAATCCGGTGCTGGCCAGTTCCTTGTCTCCAACAAAAAATGGACACACGCCCAGATATACGCCCCACAATACGAAACCGAAGGTCAGCAGGCCCGCCCCGAGATATTGGAGGTGCTTGCGGAGGCGGTAAAAGGAAAACGCCGTCACGAGGCTGGCCATGCCGATGACGAGAAAAATGGGCGCGCGAATTTCAAAGGGGTTCTTCAGGTAATAGGCGCCCACATAACTCCAGACCAGGAGATAGCCCATGAACAGGCCGAAGAGCATGGGCCGCGACGGCATTTTGAGGAATTGCACGCTGCCCCAGAAAAGGAGGGTGGCGGAAAGGCCAAGGCACCAATGTTTCAGCATCACGACCGAGGGACTGACGTTGGTGATGCCGGGGCCGATGCCCAGCCAAACGGCGTAGAAAATCCAACCCAGCGTCCAGGTGCTGAAATAGCGCCGGCCGGTGTACCAATTCAAGTACAAGAAGAGAAAGATCAACACCAGGACGCTTAACAATGAAACGATTGCGGTTGCATTGAGATAGTCTGGCGGGACCATCAAATTAACGCCTAACAGATACTTCATCAGGTCTTTCAGCTATTTTGGCTCAACCCGGCGGAGGTTCATCAAACCCCCGGTCCGGAGTCTCCAATATGAGTCAGCATACCTCATTCCAGTGATGATGCCATGGGGGTGTTTCTTCCGCCGTTTGTTTCAGCGAAGGTGGGACGAAATACGCGGCCATTTATTCCCACTTTGGCGAATTTCATCCGCGGGCGAAGGTTAAAATTTTTTAATCGTCTTGTTCAGTCTGCAAAAACGTCGCGGGCGCGCGCGTTCGGAACAAGATGGGCGGTCAAAGGCGTCAACATGCCGTTCATTTTATTGAAACACCACGTCGGCCAGAAAGTTTTTGCGGAAATGGGCATCCCGCAAAGTGGCAAGTGGACCTGCTGTTGGCTGCTCAGATGAAATAGTATGGACGCCCGCCCTCACCCCGGCCCCAGCTGATGTTGGCTTTTGCGCGCTTCTTCACAGGAAGGCAGATACGAGAAGGTTATGCAAATCTCCTTTTCCCCGATCACGATCTTTTCGATCAAGCTCCCGGCAATCTTGCACTTGTCCTCATGAGGCAAGGACGGCCAGCGGTCGTAGAGGGTAGTGGCTTCATGGAGGATGTCGTCGGCCGAGTGGTTGTTCACTTTGAGCGGGTCAACCTTAGCTTCGAGATTGAGCAATTCCGCAGCGAGCTGGTTTAGGTGTTCCTCGGCCGGCTTGTAAAAGGCGCCAAAGCTCTGGCTCGTGATGCCGCCGTTCAGATACAGCCGGTGGGTGCGGGCCATCTCATCTCGCACCTTCTGGATTTCCTTCTGGTGGGCCAAAAGCAGGGCCTGCCTTTCGGCAAGATTCTGTATCGCTTCCTTGAAGTGAAGGGCGATCTTCTCGGGCTTGGCAATGAAGCCCTTAAGTTCCTGGTGCAGGATGTCCTCCAGGTCTTTCATGGGAATCTTGTTGCAGCACTTGCGGCAGACGCAATAGGTGTTCCCTTGCGCCGCTGCGGTTTATCAAACTGAATTATGCCATTTCGCTTGAGCCAAGCGTGTCGGTTGGGATAGATGGCTAATACCGATCGGCCTTAAATCATTGACTCAGGCGGAAGTGATACGCAGAATACGCGGAACGTATGTATGCCTTGTTCGTCCGCCGGGGACGATGCGTTGCTGCGGCCATTGCCTTCCTTGCCGGTGAATCTGCGGGCGCGCAACCGCCAGCACCCTTGCCTCTGGCGACCAATTTTGCGCAATTGCGTCGGTTGACCGATGAATCCGGCGCCGCGCCGCAGAAGACGATTTTCGAGCTGCTGCAATTCGATCCTCGCGCCAGCGTTTCACAGCGAATCTGCGTCAAGGGTCAGGTTGTCTGCCAGCGTGACCGGACGGGATTTCTCATGGATGGAGGCAAGGGCATGCGCTTCATTGCAAAGGAGCAGACACACTTGAAACAGGGCGATTGCGTGGAGGTGACCGGCTATCTTGAATTGGGGTGGCCTTCGCCCCTCCTCCGCGAGGCCGCAGTGCACGTGCTGGGAAACGAGCCGTTACCGATGCCGAAAGTCCTTTCTACAGAAGATATGCTTGACCGTTCGAATGATTCAACTCTGGTTCAAGTCGATGGGACCTTGGTTAATTTGCGCGATGCAAAAGGGGATCTTGTCCTCGAAATGCAGGCGGGTTTGCGGCCATTTCAAGCCTGCCTAAAAAGCGGAGGGGGCATGGCTGCCGTGCTGCGGCCCGGCAGCCGCCTCGTACTCACCGGCGTTTATGTCGGGTTCGGGGGCAGTGGCGCGGACGGACAAGGAATTGACTCGTTCGAAGTGCTCATCCACTCCCCGTTCGACATTGTGGTATTGGCGCAACCGCCTTGGTGGACGCCCTGGTGGACGCTCGAGACGCTGTTCACCGCGCTCGGAGTGATGACACTGATTTTACTCGGGGCGATGCTTTGGGTATGGACTTTGCGGCAACGCGTTGAGGCTCAAACCAAAATCATTCGCGAAAAAGTTCAACGCGAGGCGACGCTGGAAGAACGGACGCGTATCGCCCGCGAGCTTCACGACACGCTTGAGCAAGCATTGACGGGGATCAGCCTGCAATTGAAAGGATTGACTGCAATATGGACGTCCGCGCCGGCCGAGGCCCGGGGAATCATCAACATGGCCCGTTCCATGGTGCGGCACGGACAAGACGAGGCCCGGCGGACGGTGTTTAACCTGCGGCAGCTCGCGTTTGAAGGCTCTGACCTTCCGACTGCTTTCTCTAAAATGGCCAACCAGACGAGCGACGGCTCGCAACCGTCCGTCGAAGTGCGCATTGTCGGCACCCCCGCTGCGTTGCCCACGAAACTGGAGAGCCATTTGCTCCGCATTGGCCAGGAGGCCACGACGAATGCGCAGAAACACGCCGGAGCGTCGCACATTCGCCTTGAATTGCGCTACGATCAGAACTCGGTGCAACTCGCGGTGTCAGATGATGGCTGCGGATTTGACGCGCAAAGCGCAGCGCCAAGCGATGCAGGGCATTTTGGCCTGCTGGGCATGCGCGAGCGCGCGGAGAAAATCGGCGGACGATTGAAAATCACGAGCGATGCCCGAACCGGCACCGCTGTCGAAGTGTTTGTGCCGCTGCCGGGAACCGATTCATCTCCGCTCAAAACATGAAACCAAAAATCCGGCTGCTTATTGTTGATGACCATTTTGTCGTGCGCATCGGCCTGCTCACCTCGATCAAAATGTGGCCTGAATTGAGTGTCGTGGCCGAAGCGAGCACGGGACTCGGAGCCGTGGAGATGCACCGCGAACACAGGCCTGATATTGTGCTGATGGATCTGCGCCTTCCGGATTTGAGCGGGGTGGAGGCCACGGCGGCGATCTACAAGGAATTTCCGCAGGCCAGGATAATCATCATCTCCAGCTTTGACGCATCCGAGGAAATCTATCGCGCCTTTAAAGCCGGCGCCCGTGGCTATCTGCTCAAGCACGTTTTGGCGGACGAGCTGTTGCAGGCGATCAAAGCTGTTCACGCCGGCGGGAAATACATTCCAAAGGAAATCCTCCGCGCACTCAAGGAGCACACCCCTGACTCTGAGTTAACGGACCGCGAGTGCGAGGTGCTCAATCTTCTGGTCAAGGGTTTGAGCAACAAGGAGATTGGCGGTGTGTTGCGTGTGTCCGAACGCACGGCCAAATTCCACGTCGAGAATATAATCGCGAAGCTGGAGGTTGCTGACCGGACCGAAGCCGCCGCCGTCGCTTTCCAGCGCGGTATTTTGCATTAAAGCAGTTGACGGAGGAGCTCTTCGCTTGGGCATTCCAGTATTCCCCGCCCCCAGGGGGGTGCGGGTGTCTTGAATCGTTGTGTGGCCCTGATCCTGAAATTGTCCCCCGGCCAGACAGGTGACCTGTCCGTTTGGACAGGCGACAGCCCGCCAGCCAAAGCGTAAGGTTCGTGAATACAGCCCTTATGACATTTATCAAGCGAAGCGAATGCCTGCGGGCCATTTTGTTGCAGCCACGAACTAAATCGAATGGGTAAGAGCATGCCATTGCTTGATCGCTCCAACTTGAGGACGGGCCCGATGGAACCGCCGGATTCGCCACACGATCGGCGAAGAACTTCGAAGCGTGTCGCCTATGGAGCGTGGCATTGATTATATGCGGCAGCGTATTACTTCATCCGTCTTCGCATGCAATATGCACGTCCATTGCTGGAATCCGGCACGTCAAGCGTCAAAGGCGTCGCCGCCACATTGGGATACGACGCCCGTTTTATTTTTTACGCCTGTTTACGTCAGTCTTTAAGGTTGCGTGCAGCCACCAAAGGATGGCGCGACCCGGGTTGAGCGTTTCTGAAAACAGTGAATTAGAGATCCGCGAAAATCGGAATACGTGTGCCCACTAATATTTATGAATCCAATGCAACGAACTCGCATCGCCAGTAGAAAAAGTGCTTTCACGCTGATTGAATTGCTCGTTGTCATAGCCATTATTGGCATCCTTGCAGCATTGCTCCTTCCGGCACTATCCAGGGCCAAGTTCAAGGCCAAGTGCGTCACTTGCACATCCAACTTCCGCCAGTGGGCAGTGGTGGCCACCCTTTACGCCGGAGATAACAACAGTTACCTGCCGGCATTTGGCTCGGGAAGTGTGACCCCGCCTTATAGTTCCTTCGGCAAAAGCGCCTGGGATGTTGATCAAGCTTTTATACCCGCCCTCGCCTCTTACGGTTTGACAGTACCGCTATGGTGGTGCCCGGTAAGAGCAAATGAATTCACCACGGCAAACAACGCTTACGTCGCAACATATGGTCACGAAATTTCTGGCCTTTCGGAT
>Ga0206934_1169_pt1 | contig 14645 bp, 16 predicted proteins | sample Alteio_BWOrgHeat_16_FD_152932 | JGI IMG/M metagenome (GOLD analysis project Ga0206934, IMG submission 152932) | Enriched cells from forest soil in Barre Woods Harvard Forest LTER site, Petersham, Massachusetts, United States -... | ecosystem: Environmental > Terrestrial > Soil > Temperate forest >...
GGTGATCTCACCTTCGGCTCTTACGTTTACTTCAAACTCCACCTGCTCGCGGCTCTTTTCCATTTTGCGCTGCCGGTTTTGGCCGATAAGAACCGTAATGGACAACAGGATAGCGAACACGGACAGAACCGTGGCCAGGCCATTGTAAGGGTATTTGTCGAAAGGCTTAAACGCGGCGATCAGCGAGGTATTCCACAGGAAGTAAAGCGCGATAAGTGACAAGCACGATAGTAAAAAAGTTAGGCTGCCCAGGAAGTTGGTTATCCCCAGCGCTATCCTGTCACCCCTGCTCTTGTTCAGGTCGAGCATGGATTTGATTTCGCGTTCTTCGGTCTTAATAGATTTTTCTAATTTTATTTTTGCCACGTTGAAGGAACACCGGTTTTCGGAATTAGTTTTGACAGGCCGGCAGGTAACAAAAAAGTCCCCCGACATATGTGGGGGGACTTCTCCGAAATGGTTATCTAAACTATACTGCTGTGGGTCTTCTTATTAGTCCCAAAATGATCGCTATCAGGCCTATAATAAGCAATACATGTATCAGTCCGGTAACAGAATAGACAAATACACCCAGGGCCCAGCCGATAATCAATATGACGGCGACGATATACAATAACGAATTCATAGTACGCGGTTAAAGGTGGTTTTAATATTTTATAAAGCGCTATACATTCCAAAATGTTTTAAAAAATTTGACTTTAACGAAAATAAGCCGCTTTTAGGCGGCTCATTTTTTATTTTGGCTATGGTAAATCCTATTTTAAACTGAGCCATTTTTTACGTACAATCATTTGTTGCTCAGTAGGTTGTGCAACCGTATCGATCTTAAATTTGACCTGCGTTTTCTTAAGCAGCGTAACCGGTAAAGTAAGCGGCAAGCCGTCGCGCATAACAGATACATTAATTTTATCGCCGGTTTTTTTGCCGTTTAACAGTGTTGCTCCATCGGTTACCTTAGCGCTATCCACAGCCATTATCTCGTCGTTCACATTGATTCCGTCTATCCATGCGGTACTGTTGCGCTGTACGCTGCTAACAAATATCTTCCCATTGCTGGTAGCGGTTACGATGCCCAGGCCGGGGTCGTTGTTTGCGGCAAATTCATCAATGAGGTGATATCCCGCCAGGCTAAGGTATTTTTCATAATCAATTTCGTCGAGGCCGTAAACATATTTGCGGTACACGTCGTCCATTTTTTTCCCGGCGAATTTCTCGACAGCCGCTTTAAATTCCTGGTCGGTAAAGCCGCGTTTTTTGGTTTTGTAATAAGTTTTGTAGGCATAGCGCATTACATCATCCAGGCTGTATTTGCCATGCGAGTCATTGATGATCTCCAAATCGAATATCAGCGCCAGTATCGATCCCTTGTTGTAGTAGGAAGCCGTTACATTGCCAGTATTTTCGTTGGGCCGGTACAGCTTTACCCAGGCATCAAAGCTCGATTCGGCCAGCGATTGCACCCTGGCACCCGGTGTGTTCGCCACATAGCTGATATCGGCAGCCAGCGCATCGAGGTAACTCTGAACAGGGTATAGCTCCGTGCGGCGCACAATAATTTCCTGGTAATAAGCTGTAAAACCTTCGGCTATCCACAGGTCAGTGGTGTAATTTTCGTTATCGTAATCAAACGGCCCCAGCGCTATCGGGCGCAGCCTTTTCACATTCCACAAGTGGAAATGCTCATGGGCAACCAGTGCCAGGAAGCCCTGGTAGCCACGCTCGTTGCCGTAATTATCGCGCGAAACACCCAAAACACAGGAGCCTAAGTGCTCTAAACCGCCGCCGCCTCTGGAGGCATTCATCACAATAAATACATAATGCTTATTGGGGTTCTCGCCATAAATCGCTTCCTCGTGCTCAATAATTTTTGGCAAATCCTTTTTCAGGCGCTCCCGGTCGTAGTTACCGCCTCCGTTCATTGCCATTTGATAATGAACACCATTCACATCAAAGTCGATCACATCCTGGTTACCGACAAGGATGGGCGAATCATACAGGATATCATAATCGGGTGCGGCACGGGTAAAGGGATCTCCGTTTACTGTTTCGAGGCTGGTCGAAACTTTGTTCCATCCTTTGTAAGGCGTGATATGAATAGTGGAAGCATGATGAAGCATGCCATCGGGATACATGAACATGCCAGTACATGATAAAAAGCCATAGGATGCATCGATAAAGCTGGTGCGTACCGACCACTCGAAGGCATACACTTTATAATGTATCTTAATGCTTGAAACGTTTTGCGTACTGACGCGCCATATATTTTTGCGAATCTTCTTTGCCTCGATAGTCTTGCCTTTTGCTTCCGCGTTGAATGATTCCACGTTCTTCGAAAACTCGCGCACCAGGTAAGAACCGGGGGTCCAAACAGGCATTTTGAGATCAACAAACGGCTGATGCAGGCCGGTTATATCCATTTCAATATCAGCATAATGTGCCTGGGCCTCCGGAAAAGTTACAGTATAAGAAATATTGACCTGTGAAGAAGCGGGTTTGCCGGCAGCTGAACTCATATAAAAAAGGGTTAAACAAATAATCGCAGTTAAAGGGATAAGTTTCATGCTGCCAAATTAAAAAAATTAAAACCTGTTTGCTAACTGCTACCCTGTTAGCATGTAAAATAGCTGATATACAAAACTATCGCATATTTTGGCCCTCGCGTCCACAGCAAATAAAAAACCAACACCGTTCGTTTTTTATATCAGAAAAGCTATTTTTGAAGTGAATGTCAAATCGTTATAAAACCTGTTTGCTCATCGATGATAATTACATCGATAACTTTGTCACCCGCCGCATACTGGAAAGCAGCAATTTTGCCGACCAGGTAATTGTGAGCCAGTCGGCGACCGAAGCGATCGATTCGCTCAGGTTGGGCAGCGTGAAACCGGATGTGATCTTCCTGGATATTCGCATGCCATTGATGGGCGGCTTCGAGTTTTTGCAGGAGTATGACAAGATCGAAATCGAGAACAAAAACAGGATCAAAATATTTATGTTGTCCTCATCACTCGATCCAACAGACCTTAAGAAATCGATGAACAACAAATACATTACCCAATTCATCCACAAACCGCTTACCCTAAAAGCGCTTGACGAGATCGAGTCATGATATTAGTTGCTGACAGCGGCTCATCTAAAACAGACTGGCTGCTTGCCATACCGGAACAGGAACCATTACAATTCAGAACAGACGGGCTAAATCCTTACTTCCGCAGCGAAAAGGAAATGGTAAAGATTTTGCAGGAACAGGGGAGCGATATGGTCGCCCATGCAGCCGACATTGACGAGATCTATTTCTTCGGCGCCGGCTGTTCGAGTCCCGACCGGCACGAGATCGTATCCAATGCCATCAGCCAGGTATTCCCGAAAGCATACATCAGTGTTGACAGCGACCTGCTTGGGGGTGCCTTTGCTACCTGTGGTCACGAAAAGGGGCTTTGCTGTGTTTTGGGTACCGGTTCCAATATTTCATTTTTTGATGGCAACGATGTACATGCCGGCAAGCACGGCCTGGGCTATATTTTGGGCGACGAAGGCTCAGGATCATGGTTCGGCAAGGCGCTGGTGACAGATTATCTCTACGGTAATATGCCCGAAGAGGTAGCAGTTCTTTTCAAAGACGATTACGCAATAGACAAGGAAACCGTGATCTTCAATACCTACCAAAAGTCAGGTGGCAACTTTTACCTTGCATCGTTCTCCAAGTTTTTGGGGAAAGTAAGAGACACTTCATACGGTCAAAACTTATTGGCGCGTGGTTTCCTGGAATTTATCGAAACCAACATCAAATCGTACCCACAATACCACAAATACAAATGCCACTTTGTAGGCTCCATTGCCTATGTTTTTGCCGATGAGTTAAAACAGCTTTGCGAAAGCAACGAGATACGGGTAGGCAAGATCATCCGCAAACCTATCCACGACCTGGCGCAATTTATTGCGAACCGGGATGCGACGGTGTAGTTATGGGCTCTGTTATTTATAGAATTCCCAATACGCACGTGGTGAGACTATTTTCGTCCCTTCCTAAGAGGACATGGTAAAGTCGTTGGTATTCCCGGTAATAAGGTAATCCGCTTTACTTTCAGAGGCCAGTTCAACCAGCATATTGTCGTCCGGGTCGGACATGACGTTGATTTTCTGTTTAGGATGAAAGAAAATCGCGTGATCGTGAATGTCCTTAAGCACAATATTAGCTACTGCTGGAATTACCTTTTGCATGCTTGCGTACAGCTTTTACTTCTTTCGAAATATCCTCCATTGACAAGGCTGAAAGATTATATTTTTCAGCCAAAAATGTACTTTCCTTTAAGGCTTGCTTCGATAACTCTTTACCTACAAGGTCCAACAATTCCGAAAATGATAAACTTTCCTTCAAACCGAACTTATTAAACTCCAGATCAGCAATTGAAATATTTAGTGTCCGCATGGCTATTCCTGCTAAAACTCAAATATAACGATAAAAGAAAAGGGTGAATTTACCTTTCTGACTGTGTTTTAGGGACGTTGATTTTCCTCCGCTTTCTTAGCGTATTGGCTTTGATCGCCACAACCCACAATATCCCCGCCATGGCCAGCATGCTGCACATTTTGGCAATATAATCACCGTTGAGCACGTAAAATGTGAGTTCGGAATTCAGATTGATATCCTGCTTGATAGCCGTGCGTGTCCACCATTTGGTTTGCTGAACAATGTCACCCCGCTCATTAATAAAAGCTGATATGCCGGTATTGGCCGAGCGGCATACCCAGCGCCGGGTTTCAATGGCGCGGAGTTTGGCATAATCGAGATGCTGGTCTTTACCCGAGGTGTTTTCCCACCAAATATCGTTAGTTATAAGCGCAATAAATTGACCGCCTTTGTGTACGCTCGTGGCGGCCCATTCGCCCCAAATGGATTCATAACAGATAACCGGGGTAACGCCTATACCGCTTTGCGAGTACAGTACGCCTGGCTCATCCTGAGCTGCATAGCTGCCGGTCGCACCGCCAAGGTGTTCGAACACCGGCTTCAGGAATGATAAGGTATTTCCAAAGGGCATCGATTCGACGCCAGGCACAAATTTGGATTTATGGTATATCTGTACCTCGGCAGAGTTTTCAATATTGAGCGCAGAATTGAAGTTGTCATAAAATTCATTGCCCTGCGGGTCGTACGGACTCGCGGTTTTGGTTTTGCGCGAGTTATATATTTTAAACGTCTCCGCGCCGGTAAGCACGTTCCCGTTTTTGTATTTGTTGAGGAACTTTTTAACCTGCAAAAAATTATTATTGCTGCGGATAGCGTCCTCATTCATCGGCTCCGGGATTGCGGTCTCGGGCCAGATAAAAAATTCGGTATTAGGTTGAGCCAGTGAATCGGACAGATGGGTCATGATAGCAACCTGCTGCGAGGCGGGCATCGAACCCTCTTTCGAGTAAGAATCGATATTGGGCTGCGCGACAACGATATCAGCGGGGTTGGCAGGCTCCTGGTAGGTTCTGTACCGGTACACCGAAAATGCGATGGGCAATAAAATGATGAGCCCCAATGCCAGTATCTGCTTCAGGCGCATTGCCCTGGCGCGCGGCCGGTGCAGGCCGTTGTAAACCAGGAAAGCCATCATGTTAACCACCCAAACCCAAACCGTTCCGCCGTAAACACCGGTATATTCATACCATTGCACCCATTTGTGGCTTACTGCAAAACCGTTGCCCAGCGTCATCCACGGAAAATTGAGATCCCAGCTTTGATTAAGGTATTCGTATCCCACCCAAAAACAGATCAATGCAAATAATGCCACATTGCGCTTAGTCAACCGGCGCATGCGGTAATACAACCAGCAACAGGCGGACATTAATAAAGGCGCAAGGGAGTAAGGTATTATGGTTACCGGTAAAGCCGCAGCGGAGCCTGCTTGTTTTATGGCGTTGTAAACCCAGTAAACGGAGAGTACATTCCAGATGAAGAAACCGAGGAAAGAGGTCCAGAATACTTTTTTCCCCTTTCGTACCGATTCAGATTGAATAATATTTTCCAGGGCAACCAACATCGGCACAAACCCAACGAACAATAAAAAAGTGGTATGAGGTATTGGCGGCCACGCAAGCCAGAGCAGTAAGCCGGAAAGGATGGATAGGAGGATGTTTTTTCTCATGTTTTACTTTACGTCATTGCGAGGAACTAAGCAATCTCCGAACTATGCCCGGAAAAGCCGTATCGGTTTGCATGTGCAGAGATGGCCACGCTCTCGCTCGCCATGACGCTTTAATATTTAACTTGTTTCCCCGCCACACATATCACAAACTCACCCTTCGCCGGGTGTGTCTTAAAATAATCCTTCACTTCCTCAACCGTACCACGAACCGTTTCTTCAAACATTTTGGTCAGCTCGCGCGAAACAGATATTTGACGGTCATTACCAAAATATGTTGCCATTTCGTCTAATGTCTTTTCGAAACGGTGCGGCGATTCGTATAGTATGATCGTACGTTCTTCTTCGGCTAACTGTTTATAGCGGGTTTGACGTCCTTTCTTTAAGGGCAAAAATCCCTCAAAACAAAACCGATCCGTAGGGAAACCCGAGTTGACCAGTGCCGGAACAAAAGCCGTTGCTCCCGGCAGGCATTCCACCCCGATATCATGTTTCAAAGCTTCGCGTACCAGGTAAAATCCCGGGTCTGATATAGCGGGTGTACCGGCATCGGATATCAGCGCAACGTTCTTGCCTTCCTTCAAAAATCGCACGATCTCATTGCTCGATTGGTGTTCGTTATGCTGGTGGTGCGCAAAAACCTTCTTCTCTATACCGAAATGTTTAAGCAGGGGCGCGGAAGTGCGTGTATCCTCGGCTAAAATAATATCCGCTTCCTTTAATACACGAATAGCCCTGAAGGTCATATCCTCCAGGTTGCCGATGGGTGTTGGAACGAGGTATAGCTTACCTTGCATTTTTTAGTTGGCGGTTTCCTGTTGGCAGTGTGCAGGTTTTGCAATATGCTGATTTGAAGTAAAAACTGCAAACTGCGCACTGCAAACTGCAAACTGATTATATCTTTGCGAAAATTAAAAAATCAATGCTGCAAGTTAGTTATATCCGCGATAACAGGGAAAAGGTTTTGGAACGTTTGGCTGTAAAAAATTTCAAACAGCCCGAATTGGTTGATGAGGTGATCGCTTTGGATAACGATCGCCGCCAGGCCCAGGTCCGTTTGGACGGTGTATCCGCTGATGCTAACTCGGCAGCGAAACAAATCGGCGACCTGATGCGTACCGGCAAAAAGGATGAAGCTGAGGTTATCAAAGCAAAAACAGGCGCCTGGAAGGAAGAGATCAAAACTTTGGGTGACGCTTTGAACACTATTGAAAACGAGTTAAATCAGAAGCTGGTTTTACTGCCTAATTTACCGCATGCTTCGGTGCCTAAAGGCTTCTCGGCGGAAGATAACGAGGTGGTACTGGAAAACGGCAGCAAGCCAAACCTGCCCGCTCATGCCTTGCCGCATTGGGAGCTTGCCACCAAATATAAACTGATAGATTTTGAGCTGGGCGTAAAGATAACCGGAGCCGGTTTCCCGGTATACACCGGGAAAGGCGCCAAGCTGCAAAGGGCGCTGATCGCTTACTTTTTGGATGAAGCCGAGAAGGCAGGCTTTGCCGAGGTGATTCCGCCATTGGTCGTGAATGAAGCATCCGGTTTTGGCACCACGCAGCTGCCTGACAAAGAGGGGCAGATGTATTATATCAATGAGGATAAATTATACCTCATACCCACCGCCGAGGTACCGGTTACCAACCTGTACCGCGATGTGATATTGAAAGCTGATGAATTGCCGGTAAAGAATTGTGCCTATACCCAATGTTTCCGTCGCGAGGCGGGCTCGTATGGTGCGCATGTGCGTGGGCTGAATCGTTTGCATCAATTTGATAAGGTGGAGATCGTACAGATTGCTCATCCCGATAAATCATACGAAGTGCTGGAGCAAATGAGCCTGCATGTGCAGGGATTGCTGCAAAAATTAGGTTTGATGTACCGCGTTTTGCGCCTGTGTGGCGGCGACATGGGCTTTGGCTCGGCGCTTACTTACGATATGGAAACCTGGAGCGCTGCCCAACAGCGCTGGCTGGAGGTGTCGTCTGTATCAAACTTCGAGACCTTCCAGAGCAATCGCCTCAAATTGCGTTTCCGCAATGCTGAAGGAAAGATGCAATTAGCGCATACCTTAAACGGCAGTGCCCTGGCATTACCGCGCATCGTTGCAACCCTGCTCGAGAATAACCAAACCGAAAAAGGCATTAAAATACCCGAGGTATTGGTGCCGTACACGAAATTTGAGTGGATTGAGGGGTAGTGAATTGTTAACTCGTTGACTTGTTAACTGGTTAGAGATTAGCCGGCCTTCCACCTGGCTAACTGATTAACAGGTAACAAATCAAAAAGAAGCGTTTACCAGCAATTCTGTAACGGTTGAATCAAGGATAGATTTAACGTGGTGGATGGTCTCTTTAGTGGGGTTATGCAGATCGTCCTTATAAATCACGTGATTTACGCCCAGTATCTTTAAAAAGCTATCGATCTTGCGGCTCTGGTTATTTTTGAAGCAACAGATCTTGATCTTGTTATAATAAGGATTGGTGCGAATGCGGCGCAGAATGCGCTCCATATCGTCGCTCAGGTATTCGTAATCAAATACGATCAAATGGGGCGACATATCATAGATAGCAGGAAAAACACGGTCAACATCGGAGATGTGCCTGATCTGCTTATGCTTGTCCAGAATCTGTACCGAAAATATATTGGGAGCTACTAATAAAACCCTTTCGGTCCTGAAATGTAACATGTTAAACTGCTTACGGAATATCTAAGATAAAATCTATATTTCAAATTGTCAAGTACCTGTCAATCAGTAAAATAAAAATAGGGTCTATCGAGACGTGCTTTGAAGCGCAGAACTCACCTTGTTCATACGTAAACCGTAAATAAAAGTTACGGCGCTATTTCGAAAATTGCATGTACCTGGAAGCTTAGTTTGATGGTTTTGAAATTGATGTCTGAATCGCTTACCGGTGCTTCTTTTGCCATGAGTGTATTCGCGAACCTTGGCTGATATGATGGAAAGCTGGTATTTTCAGAGTCATCTATTTCTATCGGCCGGCCGAGCTTTTCGTTGATACTCGTGAGCAGGTAGGTAGCTTTATCTTTAGCAGCCTGTAAGGCCTTTATCTTTAAATCATGCTTCAATTCCGTCATTTTCGAATAATCATAGCTTGCTATGTTAGTTTCCTGCACACCTTTTGGATCAACAGCGCTTAAGACCTGGTTGTATTTATTCAGATCATGTAGTCGCAGCATATATTGTTTGCTGGCCAAAAAATCGGGGTTCTTTTTCTTCTGCCAGGTGTTGTTCCAGGCCGAAACATTGCTGATGGTAAAGTCATCTTTAGGGATGCCGGCGTCTTTAACAGCCGCTTCCAGTTGCCCTTCTAACTGATCAATGGTCACCTTCTTCCGGCCATCCAGATACTCCTGTAACGAAATTGATACATTAATAATATCCGGTGTAACCTCCTGCTCGGCAATGCCGGTTACGTCTATCTTCCGGCGCAGATCAACATTCTGGGCAAAAGCGGTTGCACTGCAGAAACCTATCGTAATGATGAATAATAGCTTTTTCATGGTTGTTTTTCTTTTCTTAGTTCTCTAACGAAGGTAAGGGATAATTCGCTACAGCAGCACCCTCCCAAAACACAACCTTTCACCCTTTCTCCTTTTACCTTTCACCTCCAACTATTACATTTGAATTCTGACTAAATAATTAATATGTCTAAATACTACCTCGTGCTCCTGGCAGCAGTTATCTTATTTTGTGGCTGCAGCAAAAAATCTCCATCCAACGGTCCTATAACACCCGGGGATATCAAAAGCCATATCGCCGCGCTGGCCAACGATTCGCTGATGGGCCGCAAACCGTTTACCGAAGGCGAGAACAGAGCCATCCGCTACATTTCGCAGCAGTTCAAACAAATAGGCCTGGAACCGGGCAATAATGGCAGCTATTTCCAGGATGTGCCGATGGTGGAGATCAAGGGCACCCCATCCAAAACGATGGAGGTAACGGGTAAAACATCTTACAGCCTGCAAAACAGTACCGATTTTGTAGCCTTTACACAACAGGAACAGGAGGAAGTCGACCTGAAAAACGCCCCGGTGGTATTTGCAGGTTATGGCGTTGTGGCGCCCGAATACCATTGGAATGATTATGCCGGGCTGGATGTTAAAGGAAAAATTGTATTGGTATTGGTAAATGATCCCGGCTTCAAATCGGGCGACCCTAATTTCTTCAAGGGTGATACCATGACCTATTATGGCCGTTGGACCTATAAGTTTGAAGAGGCGGCCCGCCAGGGTGCGGCAGGTGTGCTGGTTATTCATCAAACAGAAGCAGCAAGCTATCCCTGGAGCGTGGTAAGCAGCAGCAATACAGGCGCCAGGCTATATTTAAGGCAGGCAAACAAACACATGGACCGCTGCAAAATGGAAGGCTGGATCAGCGACGGCGCCACCAGGAAATTGCTGGCTTCGGCCGGCATCACCGGCGACATCAGGGCGCTGGCCCGCAAGCGCGGTTTCAAGGCTATGCCGCTTGGCCTTAATGCCAGCGTAAGCATCCATAATCAGCTTAAATATTCTACTTCGCATAATGTCATTGGGCTGCTTAAGGGTAGTTCGAACCCCGGCGAGTACATCATTTATACGGCACATTGGGATCATTTTGGCATCGGCAAACCGGATGCCAAGGGCGACAGTATTTATAACGGCGCGGTTGATAATGCCGATGGCACCGCATCACTCATCAGCATGGCCAAAGCGTTTGCAGATACCAAGGAAAAGCCGAAGCGCTCTATCATCTTCCTGGCCGTTACCGGCGAGGAGCAGGGATTGCTGGGTTCGGAGTATTATGCCACGCATCCCATTTACCCGCTCAATAAAACTGTCGCCAATTTGAATATGGATGCATTAGGCAACTATGGCGAAACGAAGGATATTGCCATAACGGGTAAAGGGCAAAACGACCTGGACGATTACATTGAACGATATGCCACAGAGGGCGGGCTGACCGTGGTGGGCGACCGAAAACCCTGGGCCGGCGGTTATTTCCGTTCGGACCATTTTAATTTTGCTAAAGTAGGTGTCCCGGCGCTGGATATGAATAATGGCGACGTTAGCATGAAGCACGACACCGCCTGGGCCAAAAAGAAGCAGGACGATTATACGGCAAATCATTATCATCAGCCATCCGACAATTATTCGCCCGATATGGACGCCACCGGTATGGCGCAAATAGCCAACCTGCTTTACCGGCTGGGTTACCAGTTGAGCAATGAAACTACGTTCCCGGGATGGAAGGCGGGGTCGGAATTTAAGGCGGTGAGGGAGAAATCGATGGGGCTATAAAACGCAAAAGACAACTGACCAGGGGTGCAATTGTCTCTTGTCGAGGATAAAGTTTAGGCTCGACATTGGTAAAGTACGGGAATAAAAACCGCCCGCACAACCCGTGTTTTCACGGTATTTTCAAATTGAAGAAAATATAAGAAAGCCCGCCTTTCATAGCCGAAAACGGGCCTTCTTGATTTTTTAGATTAATCTATAGTTAAAATCACTCCTCCACCACCTCGCTGTTGGGTGCCGTTGCCTCAAGTGTTTGGTGTTTAAAATACTTGCGTTGGTTCACCAGGATCAGGATCACACCCACCGATATGGATGCATCAGCCAGGTTAAAAATCGGGCGGAAGAATACAAACTCTTCACCCGCCCAAAGCGGGAACCATGCGGGATAAGTTCCTTTTATAAGCGGGAAGGAAAACATATCAATCACGCGGCCATGGAATAAGGGCGCATAGTGATAAATAATGCCGTAAAAAGTTGAGTCGATGATATTGCCCATTGCGCCGGCAAAAATGAGCGCCACGGTCAAAATAAGGCCGCGATGAAACTTGTGCCTTACCAGGTAAACCAGCCCGCAACCTATGGCTACAACGGCCCCTATACGGAATAAAGTCAGAAACAGCTTACCCCAGGCGCCCCCAAACTCCATCCCGAAGGCCATGCCGTTATTTTCGGTATAGCGCAGCATGCCGCGTTCGCCTATAAAATGGATCTCCTGCCCCTCGCTCATATGCATGTGCACCCAGGTTTTAATCAGCTGGTCGGCAACAATCACTAATAAGGCAAGCAGAAAAGGTCTGGTATAAGCCGCCTTCATTAATATTGCTTCAGTTTGGCCTCCATGCTCAGCGTGGTGTGAGGCACAGCACGCAGGCGTTCCTTCTGGATCAGCTTACCGGTTTCGCGGCAAACACCGTAAGTTTTATTTTCGATACGCACCAGTGCAGCTTCCAATTGCTCAATAAATTTTTTCTGACGGGCAGCTAATTGGTTGATTGATTCTTTCTCCAGCGTTGCCGATCCATCTTCCAAAGTTTTATAGGTGCCGGCAGTATCATCCGTGCCGTTTGCATTAGGCGAGCTTAGTGAAGAAGCCAGAGCATTCAACTCCTCTTTTGCAATGCGCAGCTTTTCCAATAACAATTCCTTAAACTCCTGCAGCTCTGCGTCAGAGTACCTGGTTTTTTCTGTTTCCTGTTTCATTTATATTTTACTTATATCGATCAATAGCTCATTCTCGTCTATTAATACGGTATCGCCCGTATTAAGTTGACTATCAAGTATTATAGTGTCCGCCAAAATTTCGGCGCAAATATAGGATAAATTAGCATCTATCGCCTTTATGATAATATCAGCGCCTGTTTTATAGCGAACATTTATTCTGTCGGTTACTTCGAAGCCTTTGTCCTTGCGTAAGTTCTGTACACGGTTGATGAAATTGCGCGCTATACCTTCCAGTTTCAGCTCATCGGTAATATTGATATCCAGAGCTACGGTTAATTTCCCGATATTGGCAACCAACCAACCGGGAATATCCTCAGCGATTACCTCTACTTCGGTAGACAATATTGAATATTTACCGTCAAGTACATCTATACTGCCTTCTGCTTCCAGTTTATTAATCGCATCCTGATCCAGGTTGGCTATAATGTCAGCAACAGCCTTCATATCCTTCCCAACTTTAGCGCCTAAAACCTTAAAGTTTGGTTTTACCTTCTTTTTGATAAAGCCCGAAGTATCGGTTATATACTCGATGTTCTTAATATTGGTTTCCGAAAGGATCAAATCCTTTACCCGCTCTACCTGGTGTTTAAAATTTTTATCAAGCACAGGCAATAGTATCCGGAGCAGCGGCTGACGAACCTCGATCTTAGCCTTTTTACGAAGACCCAGCACAAGCGAACATATATCCTGCGCCAATTGCATACGCTCCTCAAGCGCTTTATTTACAAGCTCCTTATTATATGCGGGGAAATCAGCTAAATGCACCGATTCAAAATCCTCCTTCTTCGTCACCGTATTCAGATCGCGGTAGAGCCTGTCGGCAAAGAAAGGCGCTACGGGCGACATCAGCTTAGCTATGGTGGTTAAGCAGGTATATAACGTTTGATAGGCCGATAACTTATCCTGCGAATCATCCGACTTCCAGAAACGGCGGCGGCTGAGGCGAACGTACCAGTTGCTCAGGTGCTCATCCACAAATTCCTGTATGGCACGCGAGGCTTTAGTAGGCTCAAAATCAGCGTAGAAAGCGTCAACGTCTTTAGTCAAAGTGTTGAGCAGGGAGATGATCCATTGGTCTATCTCCGGGCGATCCTTCAGCGCAACTTCGGCCTCTTCGTATTTGAACTTGTCGATATTGGCATATAGTGCAAAGAACGAATAGGTATTATAAAGCGTGCCGAAGAATTTGCGGCGCACTTCATCCAGCCCATCCATGTCAAATTTCAGGTTGTCCCATGGCGAGGCATTGCTAATCATATACCAGCGGGCGGTATCGGCGCCATATTGTTCGATGGTAGAGAACGGATCGACCGCATTGCCGAGACGTTTGGACATTTTGTTGCCGTTTTTGTCGAGCACCAAACCATTCGAAACCACGTTTTTGAATGCAATGCCTTTATTGCCAACCTCTTTGTTAATGGCTTTTACTTCGTCGCTGCATTCGCTCAGCATAACGGCTATGGCATGCAGCGTGAAGAACCAGCCGCGGGTTTGGTCGACGCCTTCGGCAATGAAATCGGCCGGGTAAGCGTTTTTAAATTGTTCTTTATTCTCGAACGGAAAATGCCATTGCGCATAAGGCATGGCGCCGCTGTCGAACCAAACATCGATCAGGTCGGGTTCGCGGAACATTTTGTTGCCTTTTGCCGAAACCAATATTACATCGTCCACATACGGCTTGTGCATGTCATTCAGCTTAAAGCCTTTTGGCATAAAGCCGGCTGCAATAGCTTTTTCTATTTCAGATTCTATTTCGGCGATTGAGCCAATACATTTTTCTTCGGCGCCATTTTCCTCGCGCCAGATAGGCAGCGGGGTGCCCCAATAGCGTGAGCGGGAAAGGTTCCAGTCGACCAAATTCTCCAGCCAGTTACCAAAACGGCCCGTTCCGGTCGATTCCGGTTTCCAGTTGATGGTTTTGTTCAGCTCAACCAGCTTATCTTTTACCGCGGTGGTTTTGATGAACCAGCTATCCAGCGGGTAATATAAGAT
>Ga0206934_1219_pt1 | contig 14635 bp, 9 predicted proteins | sample Alteio_BWOrgHeat_16_FD_152932 | JGI IMG/M metagenome (GOLD analysis project Ga0206934, IMG submission 152932) | Enriched cells from forest soil in Barre Woods Harvard Forest LTER site, Petersham, Massachusetts, United States -... | ecosystem: Environmental > Terrestrial > Soil > Temperate forest > O...
CGAAAAGAACGGCGGCTGCGAACGGGTTAAGTAATAAGTGCGGATGCCATTGGGGATAAAGCCATAGGTATCCAGCAGGTAGGCAAAATTGCCGATCATATTTTGTATGATCTTTGTTTTATGGCTTTCCTGCAAGCCAAGCATGGTAAAGTAGGAGTCCCAGTAATAGGTTTCGCGGAAACGGCCACCGGGTACCACAAAAACGTTCGGCACCGGCAGCAGCGACGAATATTTGGTCACCGTATCGTGTTTGCGATAAAGTACTTGCCACAAAGTATCGATGTGCTTGCGAATACCTGCCTGTACATCGCTTTTAAATACGTCATTGTGCGTACCGGGAATGATAAAATTTGCTGTCACAAACTGCTTCAGGTCGAAGCCCGGTTTATCCTTCTGCTCGCTATAATCCTTCATGATAAGCGCCGGATCTCGCTTTGCCGTGGCATCAACGAAAGTTTTGTTATCGGGAAAAATATCCGAAAGCTGAACGGTCTCGAAAAGTCCGGGGAATAATTGGCGCGGCGTCTTAATTTGCGCCCAGGCGCAGCTAAAAACGACAAACAGCCATAATGTAAAAAGTAATCTTCTGAGCATCAGGTTTATATTTGGCAAAGCAGTAAACAACATAAAAATAATGGCTTTGCAAAAAAGGAATAGGGTTGTTGCCTCAAAGACCGGAATTATTTAAGTAAAATCAACGTCTTTGAAAATTAAAAAACTCAAAATCAAATAATTACAAATAAAGTGTATCATAAAAATATACAGGCATTATAAGCCGATCGCCACGCTGTAGGCGAATCAATACTTGTTTTAATACATTTGAACAGACAGACCGCTATGCTTCGATCTATTAATTACCCCGGAAATTTTTTATTGGCAATGCTGACCGTGCTCGCTATTACCGGCGCGTGTGATGCACAAAGCCGAATTCACGGAGACTGGCTGGTCACCCCTGTCAAGCAAAAAGCGCAGGTTTTTAAACGTGCCAACGGCAAAGAGCTTGTGCTTGATAACGGGCTGGTCAGGCGTGTTTTCAGACTTACACCAAATGTGGCTTGCGTCGACTATAAGAATTTAGTCAACGGGCAGCAATTGCTTCGGGCGGTAAAACCAGAGGGCAGCCTAATTATAGATGGCCATACCTATAATATAGGTGGCCTTTACGGGCAAACCGAAAACGCCTACCTGGTTCCGGATTCGGTTGATCACTACCAGGCTCACGACCAGGATCTGCATTTTGTATCTTATTCGTTGAGCGATCTGCAACCTTTTATCAATTGGAAACCCGTTGGCTGGGCCATGAACAAACAGCAGCCGACGGGGAAAATGGTTTCATTTGTTTATGGATCAACAGATGCCGCCCTTGGAGGAATTTTGGTAAAAGTAAACTATGAATTATTTGACGGCATACCGCTTATGGTTAAGTGGGTGTCGGTCGAAAACAAATCGGAGAGAACGATCATCGTTGGACGGGTGATGAACGAGATGCTGGCCCTGGTTGAGGAAGAAAGCGCGGTTGTTGGTTCAACCGAGCAAATGAAAAAACAACATGGTATTTATGTGGAAACCAATTACGCCTTTAATAATGCTATGCGATATGACCTGAGCGATCAAACTACACACTGGCTTGCCGACAGCACCTACACATCACAGGTCAATTACAATTATCAAACCCCGGCACTGCTTGAAATATATCCCGAAAAGGTTACCGCTGTCAAACTTAAACCTGGGGAAGTATATAAATCGGTACGCAGCTACGAGTTGCTGATGGATAGTTATGATCGCGAGCGCCGGGGCCTGGCTATCCGGCAGATGTACCGTACCGTTGCGCCATGGACAACGGAAAACCCTATATTCATGCACCTGGTAAGCAAAACTGATGACGAAGTTTACCGCGCCATCGACCAATGTGCCGCAACAGGCTATGAGGCACTGATACTCAGCTTTGGCAGTAATTGCGATATGGAGGATATCACGATCGCCAATATCAACCGCTGGAAAAAGATTGCGGGCTATGCCCATAGCAAGGGAATCAGGATAGGCGGGTATTCGCTATTCAGCTCAAGGAGAATAAGCGATGAAGATGATGTGATAGACCCGGTAACCGGCAAACCCGATGCGGTAGCATTTTTCGGACATGCACCCTGCATGGGCAGCAAATGGGGGCTGGCTTATATTAAAAAGCTGGAGACCTTTATCGGCGACGCCGGTTTTGATATTTTCGAGAACGACGGGCCCTATCCCGGCGATGTCTGTGCATCAATTGTTCATCCGGGCCATGCAGGTTTAGGCGACAGCCAATGGCGGCAAATGGAGTTGCAAAAAGGCCTTTACCACTGGTGCAGCGAACATGGTGTATATGTAAATGCACCCGACTGGTATTTTCTTGATGGTACCAACAAAATCGCCATAGGCTACCGCGAAGTAAATTTTTCGCTGCCGCGAGAGGATCAAAAAATATTGAATCGTCAAAACATTTACGACGGCCTTTGGGAAAAAACTCCGTCCATGAGCTGGGGCTTTGTGCCGCTGACAAGGTACCAGGGCGGCGGCCCTGAAGCTGTGCTGGAGCCGTTATCTGCTCACCTGAAAGATTATGAACAACTGATGATGCAATATTACGGCGCCGGTGTACAGGCTTGCTATCGCGGACCACGATTGTATGACAGCCGAGCAACTGGCAGGGTCGTTATCAGCGTAATCAACTGGTATAAAAAATATCGTGCGATATTGAACTCAGACATTATTCACCTTCGCCGCGCCGATGGTCGCGACTGGGATGGCATTATGCATGTAAATCCACAACTTAAAACCAAAGCAATGGTGATGCTTTATAATCCGCTGAAGGAAAAGATAACACGTATCATTCAACTCCCGGTATATTATACAGGGTTGACAAACAAGGCAACAATAAAGGAAAAAGAAGGAATGCCGATGCAATATTTAGTGAGTAGAGATTACACAGTAACACTAAAGGTTACTTTACAACCGGAGTCGTACACCTGGTTCGTGATCGAATAAAAGGAGGATAAAAACTCATACAATCCGGCTGATCAATTCCGGGTTGTTGCTGTGAACGGCGCAGGGAAGTGGCTTAGTCGACCCAGACCGTTATCTCTTTGCTGGCGATATCCTGCACAAAAAGAATGCGGGCCGCGGGCAAATGATACCTGTTCATCGTAGTAAGTCCCATCTTTAAGGCTTCGAGGATATTTTTTCGTCTCGATTGCGCGACCGAAAAATCCCTCAGTTCGGCAGCCATTGTCCAGGGGCAAACTGCCCGGGCATTGGACACCTCTATCCTGCGTTCTTCCAAAGGAGGGAAAATCTCCATCCAAAACGACCTGGGCGCATACGAGGCCTCGCAAATATCGCCGTAAGCTCTGTCAAATTCAAGCTGACCGGTAATTGACATCTGATCTCTCATGATACTTTTATGTTAACTAACGCTAATTGGACGCTATTGGTTAACATTTGTTTAATAAAAGTTACTAACGTTCAGTGAGTTATCCACATTGGCATACAGAGTTGTATTGGTTAGATTAGTTGTATTAGTTTTAATATGCTGCCTCTTCAACTACTACAACCAATACAACTACTATAACCAGCTCAACTTCTCCCAATCGTAAAAAACATCGCTATTGCGGCGGCGCCCATACCGGCGAAAGTGATCCATAACAGGGTTTTGGATAGCTTGCGGCTCCGGTATTCGCCCATGATCTTTTCATCAGCAGATATTTTAATGATAAGAAACAGCAATGGCACCGCCGCCACGCCATTAAGCACAGCTGCATAAACCAGGGCCTTTACCGGGTTAATACCCACAAAATTGATAATAAGACCAATAAGCGTAGCCACAATTATTACGCCGTAGAAGCCCCGCGCACGCTTGGGTTTCAGATTGAGGCTTGCGTTCCAGTTAAAAGCCTCAGAAACCGCATAGGCTGCCGAACCCGACAGTACCGGAACAGCCAGCAAACCCAAGCCAATAACGCCGATCGAAAAAATCAGCTTGGCCAAAAAACCGGCATTAGGGAAACTATGCACGAGAGGCTCGAGCGCTTTAGCTGCATCGGCGGCTGAGTTAATGTCCTTAACCCCGCTCTGGTGCAGCACTGTTGCGCCAACCAGCAGGATACACCAGGTGGTAAATTCGGAAATGATCATGCCCGCATTATTATCAAACCGCATCGCGCGGATATTGGACCAATGAAGCAGTGGCCTGCCTTTTACGATCTCTCCTTTCGCCTTGGCTTCCTCCACCTCCTGCGATGCCTCCCAAAAAAACATATAAGGCGATATGGTGGTACCCAAAACCCCTGTGATGATGAACAGGAAGGCAAAACTAAACTCTACATGCGGAACTACGCTTGCTTTAAACACGGTGCCCCAGGGCTGCTTCACTATAAAAACTGTAATGGGGTAAGCAAGCAGTGCTATAGCGAGCCACTTCAATATACGAGAGTAAACCTTGTAATTGGTGTATATCTCCAGCAACAATATCAATGCAGTAAAAAAAATGATCAATATTACAAAATGCACAGGCACCAGCAATTGCGCGGCAGAAGCCATAGCGCCCAGGTCGGCGCCTATATTAATGGTATTGGCAATCACCACCAGGATCACCACGGTGTACAATACGCCCCTACTGTACCGTTCCTTTACTATCGCAGCTATCCCCTTACCCGTTACCATCCCCATACGCGCACAGGCTTCCTGTACGGCCATCATAAACGGCAGCATATAAAGCGCTGTCCATAGCTGGCCGTAGCCAAATTGCGCCCCCGTTTGCGAGTAAGTAGCGATGCCTGACGGATCGTCATCCGCTGCGCCGGTAACCAGGCCCGGGCCCATCAGTGTCAGAAATCGCCAGAATTTACGCTTGTGGGGTTTGTGCGGGGTTGGGGTTGACTCCATTTGATCGTTTGTTGGTCTAAATTTAGGATGATTTAGCATACAAACAGCTTTTAAACCAATTTGTTAATCTTAATCAGAATCACAACAAAAAAGCCGGCACCAAAAAGACGCCGGCTTTAAATATCCTGTAAAATCCCAGGCTATTGAAGTTTCAGCTGATTATTACTGTATACATGGTATTCGCCGGGTTGCAACGTGGTTTGATAAGCTGTATTGGTCACGTTAATGGTGGTGCCGTTCAGGTTATCATACCACGTACCTGTTGAAGGGAAAGTAATAATAATGTTGCTTGCCGGAGTAACACCAAAATTGCCTGCAATCTCCACATCAGTCCCGTCGCTGCCGAGCAATTGAATAAATTTATATGATCCACTGAGGTTATAGGTAAAAGTGTTGCTATTAAACACCGTATTGTGGGTCTTATACCGGATCATATCCGAATAAACCTGGTAAAGATGATGACGATTCGGGTCGCTCATATATTCCCAAAGCGGGAGTTTATCGCCAAGACGGCCGCCTGTGGCTGGATCATTGATACTGATATCGTAACCCCGTTCTCCAAATTGCCACAACATTTTGGGCCCCGGTGATGAGAACATAAATGCCGCTGCCATTTCGCCGCGTTTAAGGCCCGTGGCCAGATCCTTAATATTGTAAGTGCCGCTGCTATTGCCGTATTGCTCGTTTTTATATTGCAGGCGTTCTTCATCATGGCTCTCAAAATAACACACGTTACCTGTTGACGTAGTAAAACCCCATGAGTTATAAAATAGTCCGCTAAGGTCCCAGGAGCCTCCCGAGTCGTTAAAGCCCAACTCCGCCTGTTCGCCGTTCCCGCTCAGGTTGCCCCACATCATCATACCCGCTGATGCCAATTCTGCCTCCTCCTGGTTTACCGCAAAATATTCCAAAATAACATAAAAGCTGGGGTCGATGCCCTTCATGTAGCTGTTATACGTCTTCCACAATGCTATACGGCTGGCGTCATAAGCGGCCCATGCGGCCTCGGTGGTTGCATTAGACACCGTGCCCGAATTAACCTGGGTATAGCCTTTGGCCTCATCAAAACGGTATCCATCAATGTGGTACTCCTGCATCCAGTATTTCATCACGTCCTCGGTAAATTTTTGCGTGGCTTTACTTTGATGATTCATCTGGAAGCCCACAGCGTCTGGGTGCATATTGGCCTGGTCGAGCCATGGGTTATTCGCCGCCGGCCGGTTATTAGCAGCATCCCAATACATTTGAACCAATGGCGATGAGCCAAACTGATCTTCCAGAACGATATCCTGTATCACCGCTATGCCTTTGGCGTGGCAGGCATCTATAAATGCTTTGTAATCATTTGCCGTACCATAATACTTATCAAGAGCCATCATGAAATTGGAGTTATAACCCCAGGAGTCGTTCCCTTCAAACTCATTTACCGGCATCAGCTCAATGGCGTTACAGCCAAGGTTAGCGATGTAGCTTAAAGTATCTGTGAGGGTTTTATAACTGTGTGTTCCTATAAAATCGCGCACGAGCAATTCATAAACCACCAGGTTCTTGGGGTCGGGCCGCTGAAAATTGGTTGTCTTCCAGGTATAGGCAGGTGCGCCATACCAGAATGTGCTCACATTGCCGCTTTGACCCGTTGGGTAAGCCTTCAGATTGGGATACACCGAGGCAGGTATGCCGGAATCGTTCGCCGGATCCAGCACCTCGTGGGTGTATGGATCGGCAACTTTCAATGTGCCGTCGATCAGATACTGGTAAGAATATTCCTTTGTCGGATCGAGGTTATCGATCTCGACCCACCAGCGGGTACCATCAACCGAGTTCTTCATAGCCGTGCCCTGCCAGTTATTGAATTCGCCAATCACGGCAACCGACTTTTTACTTGGTGCATAAAGGTTAAAAATGACCGATTTACCATTATTGATAAAGATGACACCATCCGTGGAACCGGTTGGCGGATCAACGCCGTTCGGGTTTCCGGTAACGTTCCCGGAACCGCCGTTGTTTTTAGGCCCCTTGCTGCATGAAGACAACGAAGCTATCAGTATAACACTCATTAACAGGTAGAAATATCGTTTCATCATCATCTGATTATAAAATTGGTCTATAAAGGTAAAGTGAAATTTTGATTAATTAATGCGATGTAAAATAAAAAATATCCTTGTTCAGCAGGTAGGGATGCTACCCGTTTTGGTGCTTATTGGTCCAATAATTGAGTTATGTTAGTGTTAAATAATTATTAATTAAATGTAATAATAGCATATTTGTTAACGCTCAATTATCGTTAAGTGAAACGGATAACCGCCATACTTATTCTTTGCATATTCCTGCTTAACGGCGGCGGCTATCTCCTTATTTTCCAATTTCTTATTTATTGTTCCGACATCACGGCCGAGAACCGGATCAGTCGCGACGACTATAAAAAAACAGAATTAACGGTGATTAAGATTCCCGTCCGTATGAATGCGGTAGTGGACTGGCCCGATTTTGAACAAATTCAGGGCCACGTGCTGTATAACGGGCGCAACTATAATTATGTGGGCCTTAAAGTTACGCGGGATACCATGTTTATGTTGTGCCTTCAAAACCGCGAAAAAAACCAATTGCTAACTGAACAGACCGCCTTGGAAAAAGAGACAAATGATCCGTTACACGGCAAGAAAACCCAGGCTCTGTTTAAGACAGCCTTTAATCTCGTAAAATATTATGCCGAACAGGCACAATTCGTGTTCAGTAATAGTGCGCCGGCAATTGATAAAATGAATACCTCTCTTCATCTTTTGAACGAAGATCCTTTCATTGGTACCCGCGGTCGCCCGCCTGCAATCGCAGCCTGAGATATCCACTCTATTTTAATAAACAACCTGTTGTGATAATGCAGCACAAAGCCGGCGTTTGACCATGCTTTGTGCCTCGTCGTTATTGCACACCCGTTTTTATCATCAACCAATTAATATATGTAATAATGAATCATCTATATAAAGCGGTACTGCTGCTCTTTTGTGTCGCAACAACGGAGCAGGTTTTAGCACAAAAAACGAAAAAAGACACTTTAAAACTGGACACCATAAATATAAAAGATCGCAAACCGGGACATCTGCCCGACATAAGCGGCGCCAATATATTCGCAGGGAAACGAACTTTAACGGTTAATCCTGATGCAGGTAAGGCAAACCTGGCCAATAATAATGCGCGGATGCTTTTTGCAACTGTGCCGGGCGTAAATGTTTGGGAAATGGACGGGGCCGGTTTACAGGTAAATATAGGCACACGTGGAACCGATACCCATCGTTCCATCGAGACCAATTTGCGGCAAAACGGCTACAATACCAATTCGGATATTTTTGGTTATCCCGAGGATCATTATACCCCGCCTTTTGAGGGGATCGACCAGGTCCAGATCGTGCGCGGCTCGGCGGCGCTCCAGTTCGGCAGTCAGTTTGGCGGAATGGTAAATTACAAAATGAAAGAGGGCGACAGCACCCGGATATTTGGTGGCGAAAGCAATCAAACAGTGGGGTCGAACCGCTTTTTCAATTCCTATACGGCCATTGGCGGCAAAAGCGGCAAGTGGAGCTATTATGCCTATTTCGATGATCGCAAGGGCGATGGCTGGCGTCCGGATGCTGCGTTTGACTACCAGGCTTTTTATGCCAATGTTAAATATCAATTTAATGAGAAAGGAAGTATTGCGCTCCAATTTTCGAGGATGGATTATGTACAACAGATAGCCGGCGGTTTAACTGACGCCTTGTTTGAGGCCAACAACCGGCAATCAACCCGTTCCCGCAACTTCTTCAATCCTGAGATCAATATCCCGGCGCTCATCTTCAATTACCGTTTTGATAGGCATACTAAACTCGAGATAACCTCGCACGCCCTGATCGGTCAGCGCAACAGCGTTCAATTTATTGCCAATGCTAACGTGGCGGATACTGTAAATAAGGCAACCAACAGTTATAATCCACGCCAGGTCGATCGCGACTATTATTATGGCTACACTACCGAGGCCCGCTTGCTGCATACTTATCAATTAGGCGACTTGCAAAGCGCCTTTACCGCCGGCATGCGTATTTTTGGTGAACACACCCAGCGCCGCCAAAAGGGCGTTGGCGACACCGGCTCGGATTTCGACCTCGACGTGGTAAAACCCTATGGCATCGATCTGCGCCTGCATACTTTTAACTATGCCGCCTTTGTCGAGAATATGTTCAGGATCACCAAAGATTTCAGCATTACGCCTGGTTTCCGGTTTGAAGACATACAGACCAATATGACGGGCGCTATCGTCAACCAGACATTCCCGGTGGCTTATAAACAGACGCGCAATTTCCCGTTGTTCGGTACGGGGCTCCAATACCAGTTGACTGATAATAGCCAACTATACGGAAATATTTCTCAAGCCTATAGGCCCTACATCTACGCCAATGTGACCCCGGCAGACCAGCTTGGCGTCATCGATCCCAACCTGAAGGACACCCGCGGTTATAGCGCCGACCTCGGCTATCGCGGCAATGCAGGAACAGTGCTGAAGTACGACCTTGATGCATATTACTCCTACTACGGCAATCGTGTAGGTACGCTTACCGAAACTAATTCAAGCAATCAAAACTACCTTTATACCACCAACATAGGCAATGTGGTTGCTAAAGGTATCGAAACCTACTTGTCGGTATCGCTGCTCCGTTCTTTTGATGAGGGCGCTTCCGGCGACATCCAGCTGTTTAACTCGTTATCTTATGATCACGCAAGGTATACCACCGGTTCCATCAGCCAGGGAGCCACTAATATCAGCCTGGTTGGCCATTATGCCGAAGGCACTCCCGACTGGATAGAGCGCGCGGGATTAACTTATTTCGACAGACACATCAGCAGCACCTTGCAATACAGCTATGTGAGCAAAACTTTCAGTGATGCCAACAACACAGTATTTAACCCAACGGGTGCAAGCGGCGTGGTGCCGGCTTATCATGTTTTCGACTGGGCGTTTAATTACTCGTTCCTGGGCAATTACCATTTGATTGCCAATGTCAATAACCTGTTTAATGCAAAATACTTCACCAGGCGTATAAACATGTATCCGGGTCCGGGTATTTTACCTGCGGACAGGCGTACATTTAACTTAGGCTTTGGAGTAAAATTCTGATTTCATCAGGCGCCGGGCCTCAGGTTCGGCGCCTATTTTAGTTGCCAAGATGATAGCACACCCGGCAGCGCGGCTCATAGCTTTCTTTTTCACCCAGCAATACAGTGGCATCGTTAGCTACCAAACGGTACGAATAGAGTGCAGGATTGCCGCATTTAACACAAACTGCATGTACCTTGGTTACCGATTCAGCAATAGCCATCAACGTGGGCATGGGTCCAAAGGGATTTCCTTTATAATCCATATCCAAACCGGCAACAATAACACGCACGCCGCGATTTGCCAGGATATTGCACACATTTGGCAACTCATCATCAAAAAACTGGGCCTCATCAATGCCCACTACCTGCACATCGCTGCCTAACAGTAAAATGGATGATGAATTCTCAACCGGGGTCGATTGAATATAGTTAGCGTTGTGTGATACCACCGCCGTTTCGTCAAAACGGGTATCGGTACGCGGCTTGAATATCTCGACGGAAAGACGGGCAATTTGCGCCCGGCGAAGCCGGCGTATCAGCTCCTCGGTCTTACCGGAAAACATGGAACCGCAGATAACCTCAATGCTGCCGCCTAACTCACTTCGCCGTTTAAAAACCTCTTCGCTATACAGCATTGCAATCGTTTTTGTAGCGGGCAAATATCACAATTTAATCCTACTTTTGATAAGTAATTTGGGGACATCGCCATGAAGCAACAGGAAATTTTTAAAAAAATAGGCACAATTTTAAACGAGTTAAAAGATCAGTATGAGTACCTCGGAAACAACGAGGATCAACACAATGACCTTGAGCTGGAACTTTTTGTAGCCAACGCCCATTTCCTTGCCGAACACTCCGAAGTATTACGCAAGCTTAATACGCAAACCCACCCTTCGCCTGTCGTTCGGGCACCGGAACCATCTCCGCAACAGGAAGAAAAGTATTTTGAGCCCGTAGTTCAGCAGGCAGCGCCTGAGCCTGAACCTATTGATCCGCCAAAAGTTATCGAACCGGAACCCATTCGGCACGAAGACAGGCCCGTGCCTCACATAGACCTAACCGCAAATGGCGCCGACGATGATTTTTCCATCATGCGGCACGAAGAACCGGAAGTGATTAAACATGAGCTGATATTGGATGAATCGCAAATTTGGGAAGATGAGGATGATACCGGTTTCGAAATAAACGAGGTTGCTGAAATTGAGGAGCCTGCCGCAGAACTACCGGCAATAAAAGCACCGGAACCCGAACCTGTAAAAGAGGAACCCAAAGTAAAGACGCCTGAGCCCGTAAAACAAATGCCACCAGTTGTAGTAAAAGAAGTGAAAATAGCACCGGCCACCCTCCCCGAAATAGCCGCAATTGCAGAAGCTAAATTGGAGCCCGAAACTGACGAGCCGCTTACCATCAACCAAAAGATATCTGCCCAGTTGAATAAAACATCCCGCCTTTCAGAACAACTCCAGGCGCACACGATAACCGATCTGAAACAAGCCATTACACTCAACGATAAGCTGCTCTATATCCGCGACCTGTTTAATGGTTACAGCCTGGCTTATAGCGAAGCGATCGACCTGCTGAACCGTTTTCAGAACTTCGCAGAGGCAGAAGAATTTCTGAAGACCAATTACGCCGTAAAAAATCACTGGGATACAAAACAGGCTACGGCCGACAGGCTTTATGATTTACTGAGGAGAAGGTTTTCTTAAGTGGTAGTTGCAGTAGCAGTTCTTTTCAGCCTAAACTAATGTATCGGGTATTATGGCAAGTCATCGGATTAGGTTTCTATCGATAAGTAACCTACTGCCACTCACCCTTGCTACTAATAAATATACCCCATCCTGTTTGAGTCGAGCTTGATTAGGACAAACAACATCACAGTAAAGGTGATAAATGACGATCCTCCATAGCTGATCAACGGCAGTGGAATACCTATTGATGGCACTATACCGGTAGTCATGCCGATATTGATGACTACGTGGAAGAAGATGACAGATGCCACCCCATAGGCGTAGACCCGCGAGAAAGGTGATCGCTGTCGCTCGGCTATGCGGATGATTCGCAGCAGCAAAAGCAGGTAGAGGCCCAGCATGACAAACGACCCGGCAAAGCCCCACTCCTCCCCTATGGTACAGAAAATAAAGTCGGTGCCTTGCTCCGGCACAAAGGCGAGTTTGGTTTGTGTCCCTTTCATGTAGCCCCGGCCCCACATTTTGCCCGAACCAATGGCGATCTTGGATTGGTTGACGTTATATCCCTTACCTTTCAGGTCGCTGGTGATACCAAGAACGATATCGATACGCACCTTTTGGTGTGGCTTGAGCACATGGGTATACAGGAAGTTAACGCTAAAAACAAAGGCGACACACATAGCCAGCCCTATCCCGATCACTTTCATTACCTTCCGGTTCCGGCGTGATAAAAGGACGATGAGCAACGCGATACCAAACAATATGCCGACAAGCAGGGTGGTATTGTGCAATTTAAGTGTAAGCACGAACAGCGTTATAAATAGCCCTTCGATGATTAGAAAATAGGGCGACAAACCCTCGCGATATAATACAAAAAGCAATGAGCTGAAAACCAGCGTGGACCCGGCGTCGGGTTGGAGCATGATCAGGAGCATCGGGAAACCGATGATAGCCGCAGTGATCAGGAACGATTTGGTATCGGTAACTTTAATATTGGTACCACTAAGATACCTGGCCAGGAGCAAACAGGTGGCGAGTTTAGCAAACTCCGAAGGCTGCAGCCTGAATCCGCCGGGCAGGGGAATCCAGGCCTGGTTACCACCCACATTGCGGCCAACTACCAGTACCAGCATCAGCAAAACCACCGTAAACCCGTAAAAAAATGGTGCCAGCGTGCTGAAAAACCGGGCATCGAGCAATAGAATAAATATACCTACCAGGCCACCGACGCAAATAAAGATGGATTGCTTGCCGTAATCGGTATTGGTATCGAGAAAGCTCGGGTGCTTGGGATCAAACATCGCCGAATGGATGTTGAGCAAACCGATGAAAGCAAGCGCCAGGTAGATGAAAACCATCAACCAATCCACGTTGAAAAAGAAGCTGCGCTGCTGATTATTGTTGTTCATCTTCCTCCCTTTTCGGCAAAGCTGCTACCAGCTGATGACGTGCTTGCTTCTTGCGCGGTTTTGTCGCTGCCTTTATATTGCTCTTCTTATCCGTTGTGTCGATGCCCATCTTATTGAGGGTATCTTTAGGCACCGGCTTGGTTTTCTTCTTGTCGTAATTTTCCAGGTCAGGCAGCCTGTTGGCGTTCATGAAGTATTCCGGTGTAAGGCCCGAAGGTCGCTTTGAAATACTACCTCTTAAATATTTTTCGACAATGAAGCTTGCGATGGGCGCTGCCCAGCTTGCGCCCTGCCCTGAGTTCTCAACGATTACAGCAACGGCTATTTTCGGATTTTCGCGCGGCGCATAGCAAACAAATACGGAGTGGGGCTCTCCATGACTATTATCAGCCGTACCGGTTTTACCGCACATGATGATGCCCGGTATTTTTGATGAAGCGGCGGTACCATTCTCCACTACCGCCTGCATGCCGTCTATCACCGGCTCAAAATACTTACCGTCCACATCAACTAAGTTCTTTTGGAGGTATTCATCCTTAATCACGTTCTTATCGCCAATAGCTTTGATAAGATGGGGTTTATAGAAATATCCGTGATTGGCAATGATACATTCGACGTTAGCCAATTGCAACGGGGTTGCCAGCAATTCGCCCTGGCCAATCCCCAATGAGATAATTGTGCTTGAACGCCATGCCCCCTTTTTGTATATTTTATCATAGGTAGCGGCTTTCGGCAGGTTTCCCCTGCCTTCGCTTGGCATATCCAGGTCGAGTCGTGCACCCAGGCCAAACTTGGCGACACGATTATGCCAGGCATTGAGCATGGAATCCGTTTTCTTCCATCCATACTGGTTAATCAATTTTTCAAATACCATGAAAAAGTACCCATTGCACGATACGGCAACTGCCCGCGCTAAATCTACTGTTCCATGGGCTTCATTATGATAGCAATGAATATGACGATTGCCCGAAACGTAGTAGCCGGGGCAAGTATAGCTAGTCTCTGGCGTTATCAGCCCTTCCTGCTCGGCTATCAGGGCGTCTATCGGCTTAAAGGATGACCCGGGCGGATAATAGGCTTGTATGGGACGGATAAAAAACGGCTTATACGGATCTTTGTATAATGCGGCGGCGTGCGTACCGCGGTCATGACCCACCATTTGGTTGGGATCATAAGTAGGGCTGCTTACATAACAGAGAATCTCCCCGGTGGACGGTTCAATGGCTACGATACTGCCTACTTTATTTTGCATCAACTCCTCGCCCAATTTCTGGATCCGGATATCCAGCGATGAAATAAGCCGCTGCCCGGGCTGGGCCGTGGTATCGAAACCGCCATGAGCCCATGGGCCCTGGGGCCGACCCCGGGAGTCAACAAGTTTATATTCGACACCACGGCGACCGCGCAATACACTCTCATATGATTTTTCAACCCCGGTTACACCGATATAATCGCCCTGGTGGTAGTAACCTGCTGATTTCTTGATATCAT